>Ga0209599_10000204_pt1 | contig 41880 bp, 38 predicted proteins | sample Shrwel_input2_FT_FD_187534 | JGI IMG/M metagenome (GOLD analysis project Ga0209599, IMG submission 187534) | Subsurface microbial communities from deep shales in Ohio, USA - Utica-3 well 1 S input2 FT (SPAdes) (version 2) ...
GCAACGGGCTTTGGCTATGAGATTGCGAAACAGTTTGGCCATCATGTACTCCCAACACGAGCAGGTTTAGTGCCATTTACTTTTACCGATAACATAAAAGCTGTTACAGAACGATTATCGGGTTTGGCTTTAGATGTGACCATGACTGCTAAAGACAACACCCATTTTAACGAAAATTTGTTGTTTACGCATCGTGGTTTAAGTGGGCCTGTGGTATTGCAATTGTCAAATTATTGGCAATTAGGTGAAACGGTCGAGATAAATTTATTACCACAATTAGACATAAGTTTTTGGCTAAAAGAGCAAAAACTGCAACATCCCAAATCCTTATTACGCACGCAATTAATGCCATTATTAAGTAAAAGTTTGGTGTTAGAGTTACAGGCTTTACATTGGCCAAACTATGCGGAAACCTCTTTAGCAGAAATACCTGATACTGTGTTATTAACCATTGCCGATGCTTTGCAAGCGTGGCAATTAAAGCCGTCAGGAACAGAAGGTTATCGTACCGCCGAAGTGACGTTAGGTGGAGTGGATACGCGTGAGTTGTCATCTAAAACAATGGAAAGTAAAAAGCAAAAAGGCTTATATTTTATTGGCGAAGTTGTGGATGTGACAGGTTGGTTGGGCGGGTTTAATTTTCAATGGGCGTGGTCATCAGGTGTGGCAGCAGGGCAGTTTGTTTGATGGTTTGGTACAAATAATCATGTTGATGAGTAAAGGAAAATGAAAAAAATACAAAACTGGATTTTGGTGGTTTTTTTGAGTTTGTCAATGAATGTTTGGGCAGAAATTTTTGAGTGTAAGGATGCACAGGGACACATAAAGTATCAAGATAGTGAGTGTCACCCATCGGCATCCGTAGGACGTGATGCGGCTTTGTCTAAAAAAAATATCACACACTCTAAGTCATATGCGACACCAATAGAGAATGACTATCAATTAGGTTTAGAGGCGTATCAGGAGCAAAATTATAGAAAAGCGTTTAATTTATTACAAATTGCTGCAAACTCAAAACATCTTGAGGCGCAGAATTTGTTAGGTACGATGTATCTAGAGGGTCAGGGAGTTTACAAAGATGAGGGGGTGGCTTGTAGTTGGTATAGACGTGCCGCAGATTTAGGCTATGCACCTTCTCAAGCGAATTTGGCTCGTTTATATCATAAGGGCTTAGGTTGTCCAAAAGATTCTTATTTGGCTAAGTATTGGTACAAACAAGCTGTTAACAATGGGGATTTGAGTGCAAAAGAACCATTGGCTGAGTTAGAGAAGCAAACTGTTGCAAATGTAGAAAAAATGCAGATGACGGAGAAGCACTCTTTGCACGACAGTTTCCCCACATCACCTTCGTCTAGTGTGCAGATATACCCAGTAGTCGGTATTATAAAATTGTTGCTATTGTTATTGTTGTTCGCTTTTATAATGCTAACTAGGATTGATAGAGCCAAAAAGAAGACTACTGCTAAATCTTTCAATAATCTGACAGCAGCTTCTCATGCTAAAAGCCATAAGCCACCTTCCAAAACACAAACTGAGCATAAGGAGCAGCAAAAGACTATCACTCCAAATAACCAGCAAAAGGAATTAAGTGAAAATGAAAAGCAAGAGCTTTTGCAGGCCGCTATGCAGTGGATTGAAGCCGAAAAATATAAAAAACAACGACTACCAAGCGGTGAAGGAGCATTGCAAGATGATATTACGTCATATGAGGATTATCAAAAACAATCCCCTAACACAAGGCAATTTAACTCATTATTGCGAGCAATTGAAGAACAAAAGAAAACAGACCCTTTAATTGGTGCAAAGGTAGGAGCTAAAGAGATTATTCAGCAGCTTTTGCATTTGCTACGAGATAATAAAGGCGTTCATTCCGAATCCATGTTGGCGGTTTTGGGCACATTAGCAGGATATGCTTGTCAAGCAAGCGTTCGGCAAGAGTTTGTGGCTAATCAAAAATTGCCAGAAGAAGGTATATTTGTGGTGGCAACTGGCACAGATGGTAAGAATTATTATTTTGGAGACTACTTAAATAAGCCGCTTGCTGAAAATCAATATTCTGTGTGGAGTTTGGCAGCAGGCGCGGCACACTCTTTGGGTGTGAGTCAGTTAGTTGATTTAACAGATATTTTTAAGTATGTGACTACAACTGTAGGTACAGATGCTTTTGGTGTGCCACGTATTCCACCTGAGCGTAAGCCGAGTCATTTACCTAAAGATTACCTAAAATACTTTTGGCCAACTTTGCATCCAATCGTCATAAAGTTTTGTCCTGAGCCTAAAAATTGGCCAATTTTATATGGCTTTGCTATTCAAGACGCAATGGTTTTAATCAAAGATGTTATCAAGCCAAATGATGCCTTGTTGATTGTTATGGAGTGTGCAGTTCCTATGTCTAAAATTGATATAAAAGACTGCTAGAAAAGCCACGTAGGCTGAGCATTTTGCTCAGCTTTGTTATATTGGACATTACTGGTCTAAAGCCACAGCCTACGTGCGAATTACTTCAACTCCGCCGAGCTTTTATTTAACACACGACGCGCCACAATCAACAATTGAATTTGTTGTGTGCCTTCAAAAATATCTAAAATTTTTGAATCGCGTGACCATTTTTCGAGTAGCTCATCTTCGCCATAACCCAACGCCCCGCATAACTCGACACATTTTAAAGTGACTTCATTGGCTACGCGGCCAGCTTTAGCTTTAGCCATTGACGCTTCTTTAGAGTTAGGGATTTTGTTATCGGCTAACCAAGCGGCTTTGAGCGTTAATAACCGCGCTGCTTCCCATTCGGCTTCTAAACGATTGAGCGTGGCTTCGGCAAAAGAGGCTTGCATGGGTAAAGCACTGTAATTCACTGACAAGTTATCTTTTAACAATTCACGCGTGCGGTCTAAAGAGGCTTTAGCTACGCCAATTGCCATCGCTGCTACTAAAGGACGTGTATTATCAAAAGTTTGCATGACTCCCGCAAAGCCTTTTTGTACATCCACTTCGGGAGAGCCTAACAAATTAGCTGCAGGAACACGGCAATTAGTAAAGGTAATCGCGGCGGTATCAGAGGCTTTAATGCCGAGTTTCTTTTCTAAACGGGTGACTTGCATTCCTGCTGTGCCGTGTTTAACCACAAAAGACTTAATGGCAGCACGACCAATGTTTTTGTCTAAAGTCGCCCATACCACCACGCTATCAGCACGCGCACCCGAAGTAACATAAATTTTTTCGCCATTTAGAATGTAGTCATCGCCATCTTTAACGGCAGTAGTGCGAATGGCAGCAGAGTCCGAACCGCAATTTGGCTCAGTAATGGCCATTGCTGCCCAAGTACCTTTAAAGCGTTCGAGTTGTTCTTCATTGGCAACCGCACCAATTGCAGCGTTACCTAAACCTTGACGGGGCATGGCTAAGAGTAAACCTACATCACCCCAACACATTTCCATGACACCTAAGGCTGTAGATAAATTAGAGCCATTTTTGATTTCGCCCGTATTGGTATTTGCGCCACCGCCTGTCGCACTGGTTGCGCCTGCACTACCAGGTGCACCTTCGTTCATGCCATCTAATAATGAGGCCAGCATGTCCAACTCTTTAGGATATTCATGCTCGGCTTTGTCATATTTACGCGAAATAGGACGTAATACATTTAATGCAACTTGGTGAGCTTGTTCGACCAACATGCCAAACTTTTTTGGATTTTCTAAATACATGATGTTGTCCTCTTATAAATGTAAGCCACTGTGCATAACCGCTAAACAACGCATATCACGATACCAACGCTCAACAGGATGCTCTTTGGTAAAACCATGACCGCCTAATAATTGCACGGCATCTGTTCCCAGTTTCATGGCTTTTTCGGCACATAAAATTTTGGCTAAGTAGGCCTCACGGTGAAAGTTTTTGCCTTGTTCGGCCAAAGCACAAGCACGCCATGTCATCAAACGCATGGCATCTAATTCAATGGCCATATCTGCCACCATAAAAGCCACACCTTGACGATGACTAATTGGCTCGCCAAAAGCCTCGCGTTCATTTACATAAGGTACAACATAATCCAAAATTGCTTGACCACAACCCACTGACAGCGCACACCATGCTAAAGAGCCTAAGTCTAAAAAGGCTTGATAATCAAAGGTAGCAGGTAGGCGATTAGTCGCAGGAATACGCACATTGTTTAAAATGAGATTTTGAGTAGATGCTGCTTTTAAACCCATCGCCGAGCCATTGCTAATGCTCAAGCCCGCTGTGCCACTTTCCACAATAAACAGGGCAGGTGTGCCGTCAACATCTGCCGCTACGATAAATAGTTCGGCATCGCTTCCTACTAATACTAAGGCTTTTTCGCCATTTAATAGATAGTCACTGCCTACCAACTTTGCACTGGTTTTGAGTTTATAGGGGTCAAACAGTGGCGTTTTTTCGACTACCGCTAAAGCAGCTTGTGGTGGTTTTTCGCTGGCAAAAGCGCGTAAATAACGCTCTTGTTGGTCGGCACTGCCCCAACGTGACAAGGTATTGGCGACGCTGACCGCGCTATATAAGGCGGCGGTGATGCTCATATCACCATAAGCTAAATCTTCTAAAATCAGCATTTGGGTGGTGACGTTGTCTTCGGTTGCCATACCACCTAAGGCTTCGGGAACGGCGTAATAAATCAATCCCAATTCTTGTGCTTGGGCTAATAATTCGGCAGGAATACTGGCGTTACCATCACAATCATAAGCAGCAGGACGAATCACTTCTTTGGCAAACATACTCAGGCTATCACGAATCATCTGTTGTTCGTCAGATAGGCTCAAATCAAAAAGCCCTTTGCTAGCACTGGTACTTAAACGAGTGACTTGACCATTGGTCTTACCCGAACTGGCAAATTGACGACTGACTTTGGTCATCACCTGAAAGCCTGTTTTACTGCCTTGATATAAGAGTTTTTCGATAGGCTTACGCAGTTTAAATTTGTCTGGCCATTCGCTACTGGCCATTTGGGTTAAGATAGCGAGACCAAAGCCTTGTGCTTGTCCCATAAAGGTTGCTGCCATGTGGTTTGCTCCTCAGTTGGATGTATTTTTGTACTATGACATTGCTTGATGGCTTGATAGTGACACAATCAAAAACAGAAACATTCGCTTTGCAGACAATTTGTGTGACAGAAAAGTCAATCTTTAGTAGCAGTCGTTGACTGTATTACAATGTGATTTGTGGTGAGTGTAATGTAATACTGGCCTAGAGTGGCTAAACTTTACTTTGTTATTATTTTTATTTTATTTGAATGGGAAAAATGAAAAAGACGATTATCAAAAGTTACGTAAATTAGTTTAATGTTTTAAAAAAGGAAACGGCATATAAGACTCAAAAATACTGTCTTGAGAAATAATAGTCATATTTTCTAGGGTGGCTTGTGCAATCAATAAACGGTCAAACGGGTCTTTGGTTGCGTAGTCGGTATGTTCGGCACTAATAGATAATAGCTCAAAATCATTGTCACGAATAGCAGTCAACAAATCGGCAGATACGGTTAATTTGCCCAACGTTTGTTTGGTGCCAATCTCCCATACACTGGCAGCACTAACATAAAAGCTATCATTGTTGCTTTCTAGCATTTGCTTGATGACAGGTTTGAGCTGTGGTGAGTCATTTAACCACCAAATTAAAATATGAGTATCTAACAAAAAACGATTCATTTATAAAACTCGGCGTTTATTTCGTCACTGGGCTTGTCCCAATCTTTATCAATAATGGTAATAGCGTGTTTGAGTGTCCCTGCTTTACGTTTGACGGTTTTTGATGGCGCAATAGTTAGCTCAAGGTTAGGTAAACCATCGGCCACAATAATAATAGACTCACCTTTTGCGGCAAGATGGGCAAGATGCGTTAATTGTGTCGCAGCTTCTTGTAAAGAAATTTGCATTAATTGGTACTCCAAGTTTTGGTGTCTTACACCCAGCATCAAAACCCACATAGTTATCGCGCAAGTCATGAGCTTTGTGCTGCAAAGTCCCATTGTGAATTAAATTAAAGTACAAAAACACCCCCTAAGCGCGTATTATTCGGCTACTTCGCCTAAGCCCATTTCTTGCTCTGTATTTACTCATTATTTATGAACGGATTAAACAAACTGTGTCTCGCTATCGACACCCTTAATAAAACGCTTGGCCGAGCCATTGCATGGTTGGTATTGGCCACTGTGTTACTGTCAGTTTTTACCGCCATTGCCCGTAAATTTGGCATTGGCTCTAATGGTTGGTTAGAAGGCCAATGGTACTTGTTTTCGGCGGTGTTTTTGTTGGGGGCAGCTTATACCTTGCAGGCCGACCAACATGTACGGGTTGATGTGCTGTCCAAACGCTGGTCGGCCAAAACCCGTGCGCTAATTGATATTGTCGGTCATGTGCTGTTTTTACTACCCGTTGCTGTGTGTTTGGCGTGGTTGGGGTGGCACGACTTTATGCAGGTTTGGCAACATAACGAAATGTCTGCCGATGCAGGTGGTTTAGCGCGTTGGCCTGTTAAATTATTGATTCCTGTTGGTTTTGGCTTATTGATTTTACAAGTATTGAGCGAGATTGGTAAACGTATTCAGGTGATTGTCAACGGAGAGCCAACATGACAGGCGATTGGGGTTGGCTTGCGCCGTTGATGTTTGCGGCTTTATTTTTATTATTATTAACAGGTTACCCTGTTGCGTTTGTATTAGCGGCAGTGGGGCTAATTTTTGGGGCATTAGGGGTGATGTTGGGCGCGATTCCACTCGAATTAGTCCAAGCAGTGCCTGAGCGTCTATTTGGCATTATGCGTAACGAAACGCTGATGGCAATTCCCTTTTTTACTTTAATGGGACTGATTTTAGAAAAAAGCCAACTCGCCGAAGACTTGTTAGATGCGGTAAATCGGTTATTTGGACGGTTACGCGGTGGCTTGGCCTTTGCAGTGATTTTGGTGGGCGCATTATTGGCCGCCACAACAGGCGTGGTTGCAGCCAGCGTGATGGCGATGGGTTTAATTTCTTTACCGATGATGTTACGCCAAGGCTATTCACCTGCTATTTCGAGCGGTGTGATTATGGCCTCTGGCACGTTGGCACAAATTATTCCGCCGTCTTTGGTGCTGATTGTGTTGGCAGATACGCTTGGTGTGCCAGTCGGCGATATGTATTTAGGAGCAATCTATCCTAGTTTGTTTTTAGTGGCGTTGTTTGCGCTGTTTATTGGCGCGGTGGCGATTATCAAACCTCAGCTTTTACCCGCTCAACAAAATTTAAGCATTACTATTGATTGGCCAAAGTTATTAAGTGCTTTATTGCCGCCGTTAGTGTTAATTTTTTTGGTGTTAGGCACGATTTTTATTGGTTTAGCCACGCCTACCGAAGCAGGCGCAATGGGTGCGGCAGGGGCATTAGTTTTGGCCTTAGTCAAACGCCGTTTAAGTATGGCTTTATTACATCAAGCCTTAGACGGCACAGCTAAACTGACCTCGTTTGTGATGTTTATTTTAATTGGCTCAAGTTTGTTTGCTTTGGTGTTTAGAGCCTTAAATGGGGATGTATGGGTTGAGCATTTATTTGACCAATTACCCGCAGGTGAAATCGCCTTTTTGTTAGTGGTTAATTTAATGGTGTTTGGTTTGGGGATGTTTTTAGACTTTTTTGAGATTGTGTTTATTGTTGTACCTCTGTTAGTCCCTATTATTCATAAGCTCAATATTGACCCTGTGTGGTTTGGTGTGTTGTTGGCTATGAACTTACAAACCTCGTTTTTAACGCCACCGTTTGGTTTTTCCTTGTTTTATTTACGCAGTGTTGCCCCCAAAACCATCAATACCAGTCATTTATACAAAGGGGCTGTGCCGTTTATTATTTTGCAATTGGTGATGGTGGCGGTATTAGTGATGTATCCTGAGTTGGTCAGACACCAAACCACATCTCCCACCAGTTTTAGCAACAGCCAAGATTTGTCTAATGTTGGTGGTCAAGCAGCCAGTGCCGATGAAGCCATTCAGTTAATGCAAGAAATTGCCAAAGAATATCAGGGTAAATAATCATGCAACGCCGTCAAGCCTTACAACAAATTGCTGCTTTTGGTGCAGCCAGTGTCAGTACCGCCAGTATTGCCGCGCCTGCTATTGTCACTCAAGCCAGTATTCAATGGCGTTTAGCCTCTAGCTTTCCCAAAAGTTTAGACACCATTTACGGTGCAGCAGAAATGCTTTCTAAACGAGTCGCCGAATTAACCGATGGTAAGTTTCAAATTCGCGTGTTTGCCAGTGGTGATTTAGTACCAGGTTTGCAGGTGTTAGATGCGGTGAGTAATGGCACGGTCGAATGTGGTCATACCGCAGGTTATTATTATGTGGGTAAAAGTAAAGCCTTTGCTTTTGATACCTGTTTGCCGTTTGGTTTAACGGCGCGTCAGCAAAATGCGTGGTATTCGCAAGCAGGTGGGCGGCAATTATTAGGCGAATTATTTAAGCAATATAACATTGTTAATTTTGCAGGTGGCAATACAGGTGCGCAAATGGGCGGTTGGTTTAGAAAACCCGTCAATGGCCTTAAAGATTTGCAAGGCTTAAAAATGCGTATTCCAGGTATTGGTGGCGAAATTATGTCACGTTTGGGCGCAGTACCACAAACCATTGCAGGGGCTGATATTTATCCTGCCTTAGAACGCGGCGCGATTGATGCCAGTGAGTGGGTTGGGCCTTATGATGATGAAAAATTGGGTTTATACAAAGTAGCCAAACATTATTATTTCCCAGGTTGGTGGGAAGCAGGGCCGCAATTAAGTTTTTATGTTAATCAAAGTGCATGGGCAAAGCTGCCCAAAGCATGGCAAGCGGCATTTGAGGTGGCAACGGTAGAAGCCAATATGATGATGTTGGCGGCGTATGATGCGCGTAATCCGCAAGCCTTAGTGCGTTTGATGAATCAGCATGGCATTATTTTGCATCGTTATCCTGATGATATTATGCAAGCCGCACAAAAAGCCGCTTTTGCTTTGTACGGTGAATTATCTGCCGCCGACCCGATGTTTAAAAAGATTTATGCTTCATGGAAGCCCTTTAGACAATTAACCCACGGTTGGACAAACTTGGCCGAAACCTCGTTAGAAAACTTTATGTATAAGAATGCGAAGTGAGTTTATGATACAAGGGCTTGGTCGATGTTGGCTAAGTCCTAAAGGGTGGGTATATTGTGATTGATAATCTAAAAATACAAAATTTTCGTTTATTTGAATCTTTAGAGGTTCAAGGTATTAAACGAGTAAATTTGATTGTGGGCAGAAATAATGCAGGTAAAAGTGCGTTGTTGGAGGCTTTGCACCTATATTTTAGTCAGTTTTCAATTACAGTGATATTGCAAATATTAAAGACAAGGCAGGAAATAATAGGCAAAAAAAATGGATTAGATGGACAGTTATCAAGTGTTTTTCTGAGGCATTTATTTAAAAATCATAATTTTCCGTTAAATGATATTTCAGATAATATAAAAATATCTTCTAATAAAGCTTACAGTTATGAAATGGGACTTATGCAAGTTAAAGGAAAACATTATGAGCCAGCAACGATTAGTGATATAAAAAAAAATTATAGTAATTTTGAATATGTTAATGTGTTTATAAACTCTACTTCGGATAATAAAGGTTTATCTAGTTACGCTTTTCCATTTAATACGATATTTGATGAGCATTTTATTCAACAAAATTCTCTTGAAGAAACCTTTAGAGGAAAGTTGATTGAAATAAAATATGTTTCTACGCAAGGTCTAACCGATAATTCAGCATCCAGTTTATGGGACAGTATTAGCTTAACCTCTGCACAAGATGATGTGATTAAAGCCTTTCATATTATTGAGCCTAAACTGACAGGTTTAAGTTTTATTGCGGCTGATAGTGAAACGAATAGCCGAATCCCTATTATTAAACTCAATGATATGCCCGAACCCATTCCGTTAAAAAGTTTAGGTGACGGCATGACGCGTTTGTTTCATTTAATTTTATCGCTTGTCACCGCTAAAGATGGCGTATTGCTGATTGATGAGTTTGAAAATGGTTTGCATTGGAGTACCCAAAGCAAAGCATGGCAGTTAATTTTTACTTTAGCAGCCCAATGGAATGTACAAGTTTTCTGCACTACACACAGCAAAGACTGTATTAACGGCTTTGAAGAAATTTGGACACAACATCCACAAGAGGCTGCATTTTTTAGGTTATACCGCAAAGATAATCAAAGCCATATCAAAACCTATGATTTAGAAATGTTGTCGGATGCCATTGAAACAGAAACGGAAGTTAGATAATGGCTAGACCTTTTAAAGATGACAATAGCTCTGCGCTCTTATTATTAGAAGGTTTAAATGATTGTCATGTTGTGGCTGCACTTTGCGATTTTCATCAAGTGCCTGAAAATTTTCAGATTTTTGATAGTGAGTCGGAAAGTAAAGCCATTAAAAAATTATCAGCTTTATTAGACTCAGCAGAAGGGGCAATTCCTTTAGAAAAAATAGCGATTGTTTTAGATGCAGATAATGATTTACAGGCAAAATGGCAGAGCATCAGTGATGTTTTGTCTAAAAAAGGCTATATTGCTCCAAATCAGCCCAATATTAATGGCACAATCATTACCGTAAAAGATAAGCCACAAGTCGGTATTTGGCTTATGCCGAATAATCAAATCAACGGTATGTTAGAGGATTTTTGTCAAATATTATTAGATAATCCTGTCGCATTAAGTTTTGTTGAGCAATGCCTTAATCAAGCCAAAACACAAAAAATCGCTACGTTTAAAGATGTGCATCGTGCAAAAGCGATTATACACACCTATTTAGCATGGCAAGACGAACCTGCAAAACCATTAGGTCAAGCAATTACCGCTAAAATTCTTAATCCAAATCATCAACTTGCGTTAACTTTCAAAGATTGGTTGTTAGCCTTATTTGCAAGCAATCACGTTTCATCTTGATGTTGCGGAATATATTCTTACGCACTCATCCAACATTTAGGTACTCTCATGGAAATCAAAGTCAATTTTCTTGACAAACTTCGACTCGAAGCAAAGTTTGATGACTTCACGGTAATTGCTGACCAACCAATTCGATATAAAGGTGATGGTTCTGCACCCGGCCCATTTGATTACTTTTTAGCTTCGTCTGCCTTGTGTGCTGCCTATTTTGTGAAGTTGTATTGCCAAACACGCAACATTTCCACCGATAACATTCGCCTGTCTCAAAACAACATTGTTGATCCAGAAAATCGCTATAAGCAAATTTTTAAAATCCAAGTAGAGCTGCCTGCTGATATTTCAGACAAAGACAGACAAGGTATTTTGCGCTCAATTGACCGTTGTACCGTCAAAAAAGTGGTACAAACTCTACCCGATTTTGTCATTGAAGACGTTGAAAGTATTGATGCCGATGCCCAAGCCTTGTTAATGCCTAATCTAACATCTGAGAATAATACTTATATCTTGGGCAAAGACTTACCCCTAGAACAAACCATTGCCAATATGTCGAGCATTATGGCCAATTTGGGGATGAAAATCGAAATCGCTTCGTGGCGTAATATTGTGCCAAATGTGTGGTCTTTACATATTCGTGATGCCCATTCGCCGATGTGTTTTACTAACGGCAAAGGCGCAACCAAAGAAAGTGCTTTGGCTTCTGCCTTGGGCGAATTTATTGAACGACTTAACTGCAATTTTTTCTATCACGGTCAGTTTTGGGGCGAAGAAATCGCTAATGCTGATTTTGTCCATCATCCTGATGAAAAATGGTTTAAACCCGCGTTTCGAGACCGTTTGCCTAGAGAAATTTTAGACGATTATTGCCGCGAAATTTATAACCCTGATGGCGAATTACGCGGTTCACATTTGTATGACACCAATTCGGGTAATGTCAAACGTGGAATTTGTTGTTTGCCTTTTGTACGTCAATCGGATGGCGAAGTGGTGTATTTCCCCTCAAATCTGATTGAAAACTTATTTTTAAGTAATGGCATGAGTGCAGGTAACACCATTGCCGAAGCGCAAGTGCAGTGTTTATCAGAAATTTTTGAACGTGCGGTAAAACGCGAAATTTTAGAAGGCGAAATGGCTTTGCCCGATGTGCCACAAGAAGTGTTGGCCAAATATCCCAGTATTGTTGCAGGCATCAAAGGTTTAGAAGAGCAGGGCTTTCCTGTGTTAGTCAAAGATGCGTCAATGGGTGGCAAGTTTCCTGTGATGTGTGTGACCTTGATGAATCCGCGTACAGGTGGCGTGTTTGCTTCATTTGGCGCACATCCTAGCTTTGAAGTGGCATTGGAGCGTAGTTTAACCGAGTTATTACAAGGGCGTAGTTTTGAAGGCTTAAACGATTTACCTAAACCGACTTTTCAAAGCAATGCTGTCACAGAACCCAATAATTTTGTTGAACATTTTATTGATTCGAGTGGCTTGGTGTCTTGGCGATTTTTTAGTGCCAAAGCTAATTTTGATTTTGTCGAGTGGGATTTTAGTAGTCAAGGTGAACAGGCCAATATTGATGAGGCTGCTACCTTGTTTGGTATTCTCAAAGACTTAGGTAAAGAAGTGTATATGGCAGTTTATACCGAATTGGGCGCACCTGCTTGCCGTATTTTAGTGCCAAATTACTCCGAAATTTATCCTGTTGAAGATTTGATTTGGGATAATACTAATAAAGCCTTGTTGTTCCGTGAAGATATTTTAAATTTGCATCGTTTAGATGATAACAAGTTAGCTAAATTACTTGAGCGTTTAGAAGAGAGTGATTTAGATAATTACACAGATATTGTCACCTTAATTGGTATTGAATTTGACGACAATACGCCGTGGGGACAACTCACCATTTTAGAGTTAAAGCTATTGATTCATTTAGCCTTGCAGCAGTTTACACAAGCTAAAGACTTGGTAGAAACTTTTTTGCAATACAACACCAATACCGTTGAGCGTGGCTTGTTTTATCAGTGTATGAATGTCGTGTTAGAAGTGATGCTTGATGACGATTTAGAATTAGACGATTATTTGTTTAATTTTAGACGGATGTTTGGCGATGAGAAAATGGACGCGGTACTTGGCTCGGTGAATGGCAGTGTACGTTTTTATGGTTTAACACCGACTAGTATGAAGTTAGATGGCTTAGACCGACATCAACGATTAATTGATAACTATAAAAAGTTGCATGGGGCGAGGGCGAAGATGACGGCAAATCGCACGTAGTGTGGGTTGAGGTACGAAACCCACAATTAAATTAAATAATCGTGGGTTTTATCGCTCAGACAGCATCAGCCCTTATTGGTCTTAAATAGCACATCCATAATACGATTAGTGAAACCATAATTTACATTGCCCAATGTATGGTGATAGCGGTGGTATGTTGGATGATTTATCATCATTTTAAACCAATGATTATCTGCCAATTTTGGCATTAAATCGTAATTGCAATGAATACAAGTGGTGTAAACCATTCCTACTGTATGTAGCACCAAAGTTGTACCAACACCTAATGGCATCATTAGCATAAATAGTGGCAGTGTTGCCGCAATAATTAATGCTTCAATGGGATGAACACTATAACTTGAATAAGGTGTTACTCTAATAGATTGATGATGGATGCGATGAAATTTAGCTAAAGTTTTCATATGCAATAAACGATGTGTCACATATGAATAGATATTGTTAAAAATGACAAACGATCCAATTTGTGTCATTGCTTGTAGCCAACTACTTGGCCATATACCAATACATAACCAACGATAACTTACAGTCATTGCACCAAGTATTATGCAAGCAACTAAGCCATTGGCTATTTCTCTACGGATTTGATGCTGTTTAGGTGGATGTTGGTCTAGTGCTTTACCAATCCCTATCGATGGCAATATAGACTCTGTTAATAACAGTCCAATACTACCTCCAATGATATAAATCATACTGTGAATCAATACTGCCAGAGCAAATGCAAGCACTAAGTTAGATTGCAGCCAATAATCGATTGCAATATTCAAGAGGCCAATAATCCAATGCACCACTTCTGCTATATTCACAAGGGTAACTTTCCAAATAACATGCTGATAAACATGCGTATATTGGCGAGAGCAGTTAATAATGGGTATTTGAATTCGATTGTATTTGTCGGTTCAATCCAATAATGACCAAACCATATTGTCAATAAACCAACAAGAGGAGCTATAAAGACTGCAAAATAAAATTGGCTAATGATCGCCCAACAAAAAATCAGAAATGCAAAAATCCACCCGCATAAATGTATTCGCCGATTCCAAATATTTTGGTGGTACTTTATATACTCATCATAAAACTCATCGAAAGATTGAAATTTCTTCATTATCAACAACCTTGAGCAGGCTTAGGCTTGTTTGAGACACTAAATTCATCATCAAAGTGTTTGGTATTGATTTGAGACATTGATGCTAATTGATGAAAAATCAGCAACTAACGTGGGTTTTATTCCTAAACCTACGAAAAATCAAAAAATCAATCCCGACTACCATGCACTAAATCTTCCACTCTAATAGGAAAGTGGCCTAATTTTCGGTCGGCAAAATAATAACGTAAGGTGCGTTTAATGCTGGCAAAAGCTAAGTCATCCCAAGGAATTGCTTCTTCGGCAAATAAGCCAACTTCAATACTTTCTTCACCCACGCCAAACTGACCATCAATAATTTCACCGCGATACATCATATACACTTGGCTAATTTGCGGAATGTTAAACACACAATACAACTCGCCAATTTTGACTTTAGCGTGAGCTTCTTCCCATGTCTCACGCGCTGCGCCTTCTTGTGTTGTTTCTAAATTTTCCATAAAGCCTGCGGGTAATGTCCACAAACCATAACGCGGTTCAATGCCTCGTTTACACAGTAAAACTTTGTTGTCCCATGTGGGCAAACAGCCACAAATAATATGCGGGTTTTGATAATGAATCGTCTCGCAACTTTCACACACATAACGCAAACGACTATCACCTTCGGGAATCTTTTGCACAACGGGACTACCACAAGCACTACAAAATTTCATTATCATTCTCAGTTCATTAACCCAATGTGAATACTCTAACGAGAAAAGACTTGTCTGCCTACCAACAAAAGCCGTACTATTTACAAAATAGTAAAATTAGAACGATAGTGCCATGTTGCAACAATTATTAACGCGATTACCCAACGATAATACCGCGCATAAAGCCGATGCTGCGGTGTTGATGGCTTTGACTCGTGAGGAAGTGCCGCGTTTAATTTTGACCAAACGAGCCGCACATTTAAAAAGTCATGGTGGCGAAGTGGCTTTCCCTGGTGGTAAGCGTGATTCAACCGATGCGTCAATTATTGAAACGGCATTACGCGAAGCGCAAGAAGAAATAAATTTACAGCCACACCATGTGCAAGTAGTAGGGGAGTTGGGCTTATTTACATCGCGGGTGGGGGTTAAAGTTAAACCAATCATTGGTTTATTAGATGAAATGCCTATTTTGCAAGGTAATCCTGACGAGATTGACAGTATTTTTACCGTGCCTTTAGAAGTCTTTTTGCAACAAAAACCTAATTATCAACACAAAATCAAATACATGGGACTAAGTATTCCTGTGCCAAGTTTTAATCACGAAGGTTATGTGATTTGGGGATTAACAGGCTTTATGATTGTTGAGTTTATGCGCCAAGTTTACGATGCAGATATTGAATGGCGTTGGCCGAATCCGTTAAAACGGTAGATATTTAGTTCCCTCCCTTGCCAAGGGGAGGGTTAGGGTGGGGTTCTGTGTTTGGCACTAAACCCTATCCCAACCTCCCCCTAAATTAGGGGGAGGAGTTTAATTAGAGAGAAAACACATGATTTACAGTTTAGGCGACCGCCAATTACACACTAAGGGCGATTATTGGATTGCCAATAATGCCACCGTGATTGGTTCGGTCGTATTAGAAAATAATGCTAGTATTTGGTTTAATGTGGTTATTCGTGCCGATAACGACACCATCACCATTGGCGAAAATACTAATATTCAAGATGGTGCGGTGTTACATACTGATAGTGGCGTGCCATTAACCATCGGCAAAAATGTGACTGTTGGCCATAAAGTGATGTTACACGGTTGTACGATTGGTGATAATACGCTCATTGGCATCAATGCAGTAGTGCTTAACCACGCCAAAATTGGCAAAAACTGTATTATTGGTGCCAATGCTTTGGTCATCGAACGCCAAGAAATTCCAGATAATTCTCTTGTGGTTGGCTCGCCTGCCAAAGTGGTAAAAATGGTTTCCGAAGGCCAAGCGATGATGTTGCAAATGAGCGCGTTGCACTATGTCGAAAATTTTAAGCGTTATCAAACTCAACTTAAACCTATTAGCATTTAATTTATTATGTCCAAATATCAAGCTCTCCCATTACGTACTCGGCTATTAGCCAAAATGGCTGCCCCCTCTGATTATTTAGCCAAAGCACCTGATGCTGTTTTAAAAGCCTTTCAAAAAGCGGGTGTTCATCCACTGATTGGTAAATACTTATTTGGCCAATCCGAAACGATGGCGCGCATTATTGAGCAAAAAATACCCTGTCAGGCAGGTGATGTGACGGTACGTTGTTATTATCCTGTGTTAGATGTTGATTTACCTGTGATTTTGTTTTTTCATGCAGGTGGCTGGGTGATTGGTAATTTAGAAACTCATGATACCTTGTGTCGGCGTATGGCCAAATTAACGGGCTGTTTGGTCATTGCTGTTGACTATGCCTTAGCTCCTTGGGTCAAGTATCCTGTGCCTGTGCAACAAGGCGAAGCGGTTTTGCAGTGGATTAAAACACAAGCCACAGCCATTCATGCTGATAGCTCAAAAATTATCGTTATGGGTGATAGTGCAGGTGGAAACTTATCGGCAGTCTTAGCGCGTAAATATCGACAAGATATTTTGGCACAAGTGCTAATTTATCCTGTTTTAGATGCTACTTTAACCAGTCAAAGTGTGGCTCAGTATCCTGATGCGCCGATTTTAAGTAAACACATGATGCAGTTTTTTGTTGATTGTTACATTCGTACTCAGGCGGATAAATATGAGCAAGATGTATCACCCCTGTTTGCCACCGATTTTAATCATTTGCCACCGTGTTTAATGATTACAGGCGAGTTTGATATTTTGCGTGAAGATGGTTTTGCTTATGTACAAAAACTTAAGGCAGCAGGTAATCAAACTCAACATGAACATTATCCTGATATTCATGGATTTTTGAGTTTGCCGCATTTATGTGCTTCAACTCAAGAAGCAACACAGGCGATTGTTAAGTTTGTACAAGAAAAAACGAAGAGGATTTAACAGGGATTGTATTCCCTCTCCTTGAAGGAGAGGGCTAGGGTGAGGTTTTTAATCCTCCGCCAAAGCCAATTGTTTAATTTTGGCGGCCTTAATGGTGTTGTCTCTGATTTGCATTACTTCAATATAAAAACTTTCTAAACGTAAACCGACAGAAGCATCTGGAATCGTTTCTAATTGTTCCAAAATCAAACCGCTAAGCGTTTTTGCACCATCGGTAGGTAATTGCCAGTGCATCGAGCGATTAATATCTCTGATACTTAAACTACCATCCATCATAAAATAACCGTCACTGTGCGGCAAAATATCTTGATGGTTTTCGGCGATATTGGTGGTAAATTCGCCAACAATCTCTTCTAAAATATCTTCTAAAGTGACAATACCTTGCACCACGCCATATTCATCAACCACCAAACCCAAACGGCGTTTTTGTTTTTGAAATTGTAATAATTGGGCTTGTAGTGGGGTACTTTCGGGAACGTAATATGGCTCACGAATATATTGCATAATTTCATTTTTATTTAAGTTGTCTTGCCCCAAAAAGCGTGTCGCATTACGCACATGTAAAATACCAACAATATTATTTATTTCGCCCTTATAAACAGGTAAACGGGTATGATGCGTTGCGCGTAAAATATCAATAATATCTTCTAGGCTATCATCTAAATTAATGCCCATCACTTCTTGGCGTGGAATCATAATATCATTAACAGTAATATTATCTAACTCCAAAATACCTAATAACATATTACGATGTTTAGTAGGTAAAAATACATCATGCAAAATTGAATGTAATTCTTCACGAGTCAATTTGTCTTTTTTATCATTTACCATGCGATTAAGTCTAAAAAGAGCATTGGTAACGATATTTAATAACCAAACTGCAGGATATAATATGCGTAACAAACTGGGTAAAATATAAGAGGCAAAATTGGCAACACGTTCGGGATGATTTGCTGCAAATGTTTTAGGCCCAACTTCACCAAAAATTAATAATAAAAATGTTAATAAACCTGCTGCTACGCCTACGGCGGTATCATTAGAAAAGCCATATTTGCGTGCTAGGGATTGGCCAATAAGGGTGGCAACAGTCGCTGCTAAGGTATTGACAGTGTTGTTACCTACCAAAATAACACCAATCAGACGATCAGGTTGACTGAGTAGTTTTAAAATACGTTGTGCATTTTTATCGCCTAATTTGGCTTTATGTTTTAGGCGATAACGGTTTGAAGTCATTACGCCTGTTTCAGAGGCCGAAAAAAAGGCAGAACAGACAATAAATATAATCAGTAGGCCAAAAAGTAGCCCTAAATGAGGTTCGTCCAAGAGTATAAAACCTATGTAAAAGTAGCAGACTTATCTAAACCTGTCTGTGTGCTTAAAGTCAAATAAATATCATCAAAAAGTGTTTAAACTTTTTGCAAAATTAACTCTAAAACCATTTTGCTGCCTAAAAAGCCAACGACTAAAAAACTAAAGCCGACTAAAGTAAATCTTACTGCTCGTTGACCGCGCCAACCGCGCCAATAATGACCAATCAATAATATGCCAAAAATAAACCACGCAAATACCGTTAAAATGGTTTTATGTGCGACATGTTGAGCAAACATATTATCTAGCGTCATAAAGCCGCTAATAATAGCTAATGATAATAAAGCAAAACCAAAACCAATAAAGTCAAATAATACTGACTCCATGGTCTGCAAAGGTGGAATAGTGGCCAATAAAGGATTTTTATTTTTTTGCCGATGTTTTTTTAGACTTTTATTTTGTATGGCTAATAAAATAGCGTGTAGGGCAGCTAAAAATAAAACACTATAAGCAAAAATAGATAATACAATATGACTTTCTGCACCTTTGGGTAAATGGGCGATAGGCACATAAGGCGCGTAAAATAATTCAGACGCTAATAAACCTAATATAGCAGCGGGAAAAGCAAATAATGACATCACCAATAAGGGGCGATAACTATTAATCGCAATATGCAAACAGGCAATAATCCATCCGATTAAAGATAAGATATTAAAAAAGCCGAGATTAAGCCCATTACTTTGATAAATATGCTCAATAATATGCAAGCCATGTAGTGGTAAAGCGAGTGCACCCAAACTTAAAATAAGCATTTTGGAGGGAGCTTGTTGTTTGAGCAGTGGTATATACAACAACACACACGCTAAAAAATAGCAGGCAACGGCCAAAAATCCTGCAAATTGAGCAATCATAGTCCTAAAAACCAAGATAAGAGAGGAAAGCGGCGATTATAGCGGCTTTTTGGGTTAAACAATGGCTTTTAGCTATAGCATAAAGTAAACATTTTGCCTATCCTTAGCAATATTAGGACTTACGCGGTTATCGCTTATTTGTTCACATTTTAGGCATTTCTAATGCCTTTATGTTCGCAAAACGCGCTAATTTCGGTGAAATGCGTAAGTCCTGAATTACTTTTTGGACTTAGACTCAGGGCTTACGCGTTGCGTAAATTCTATACTTGCCTAAGTATGATTAGATTTTTGACAAGATAACAAAGCGATACACTATGTTTGATAATTTAACCGAACGCCTAGCCCAAAGCCTGCGTAACGTCACAGGAACAGGCACTTTAAGCGAAGACAACATTAAAGACACCCTACGCGAAGTTCGTATGGCCTTGTTAGAAGCCGATGTGGCTTTGACGGTGGTCAAGGATTTTATTGAGCGGATTCGAGTACAGGCATTAGGCCATGAAGTGATGCAGTCTTTGTCACCAGGTCAAGCATTTGTCAAAATTGTTTTTGATGAATTAGTGCGTACGATGGGTGATGCCAACGAAGTTTTAAATTTGCACGCATTACCCCCTGCGGTGGTGTTAATGGCAGGTTTACAAGGGGCGGGTAAAACCACCACTGTTGCCAAATTAGCTAAGTTTTTGCAAGAGCGCCAAAAGAAAAAAGTGCTGGTGGTATCGTGCGATATTTACCGTCCTGCGGCGATTAAACAGTTAGAGACAGTAGCCGCTGACGTGGGCGCACATTTTTATCCTTCGCATAAAGACCAAAACCCGATTGCCATTGCACAAGGGGCAATTGCCGAAGCCAAACTCAAATTTTATGATGTGGTGATTGTCGATACCGCAGGTCGTTTGCATATTGATGCCGACATGATGGGCGAAATTCAGCAATTACACGCAGCAATTAACCCGATTGAAACCCTGTTTGTGGTTGATGCGATGACAGGCCAAGACGCGGCCAATACCGCCAAAGCCTTTAATGATGCGTTGCCCTTAACTGGCGTAATTTTGACCAAAATGGATGGTGATGCGCGGGGCGGTGCGGCGTTATCGGTGCGGATGATTACAGGTAAGCCTGTTAAGTTTATGGGTATAGGCGAAAAAACCGATGCCTTAGAACCTTTCCATCCTGACCGTATTGCCCAACGTATTTTGGGTATGGGTGACGTACTTTCTTTGGTTGAAGAAGTTGAACGTAAAATCGACAAAGAAAAGTCAGAAAAAATTGCCAAAAAATTGCGTAAAGGCGGTGGTTTTGACTTAGAAGATTTGTTGGTGCAATTTCAACAAATGAAAGCAATGGGAGGTATGGCAGGCTTTTTAGACAAGTTACCTGGTATGAGTGGCTCACAAATACAGCAAGCCACGGCTTCGGGGGCACCTGAAAAAATGATGAAGCAAATGGAAGCCATTATTCAATCCATGACCCCTTTAGAACGTCATAAACCTGATGTGATTAACGGTTCGCGTAAACGCCGTATTGCCGCAGGTGCAGGGGTACAAATTCAAGATATTAACCGTTTGCTCAAGCAACACGCGCAAATGGAAAAAATGATGAAAAAAATGTCTACCCCCGCAGGTATTACTAAAATGTTGCGTGGCATGAAAGGCTTACAAAATAAATTTGCAGGCAAAATGCCCACAGGTATGCAAATGCCGCCTGATATTGACCCTAAAGAGCTTGATAAACTCATGGGTAAATTGCCGAAAAAATGACCTCACCCTAGCCCTCTCCTACAAGGAGAGGGAACGCCATCGCTCTTAAAAAAAGATAGGTAGATACGATAGCTACGCCTTTGTGAGAGATTTTAGAGAGTCTTTTCTAGGCAGACATAAGAGTAACGCAATAAAAATTAATAACATCCCTACTAATGCTAAAGTGTCTGGCACTTCTTGCCACAATAACCACGCCCAAATTCCTGCAAAAATAATCGCCAAATAATTAGCAGGGCCAATTTTGCCCGCAGGCGCGTAACCATAGGCTTTAGACAAACAAATTTGGCTAAAGGTAGCTAAACTGCCTGCACCCACCAAATAAACGACTTCTTGTGTGCTTAACGCTCGCCAATACCAATACATGGGAATGGCAGAGATAACCGTACTAATCAAACAAAAATAAAACACAATTCGTATTGCTGATTCGGTTTGGGTTAAAGCGCGTACGGTGACAAAAGCCATTGCCGCTAAAAAGCTCGAGCTGATACCTACAAAACTTAGCCAATTAAACATTTCTCTGCTCGGTTTGGCGACTAAAAATACACCCAGCAAACCAACCATCGCTGCAACTATCATTAAAGGGCTAATTCGTTCTTTTAAAAATAACCATGCTACGAGTGGAATAAAAACAGGTGAAGAGTAGGTAAATACCATGGCATTTGATAACGGTAAATGGGCAATAGCATAAAAAAAGCCATACATTGCCGCCAACCCAACTAAAGCCCGCCATAAGTGCATTAAGGGTTTTTGAGTCACAAAAAATGCACGGCCTTGTATTAACGCAAAAGGTAACAGTAATAACGTGCCTGTTAAATTACGCATAAACACCACAATCGTATTGTCAACGGTGTGTGAGGCTAAACGAATTAACACCCCCATTGAGGCAAATAAAAAAGCCGATAAGCTCAGTAACGCTAAGCCTTTAATAAGAGAGGAGTGTTGTGGCATACACCTTAAAATCTATGTTTAAAAAGAGGACATGACTTACGCATTGCACTGCAATTAGCGCGTTTTGTACCCCCCTCAGTCCCCCCTTAATAAGGGGGGATGCCAAAGGCAGGGGGGTAAATGCAAGCAAATAAGCGATAACCGCGTAAGTCCTAAGGAATGCTAGTGTAAGGGATTTTAATTATTTGCAGGAGATTTTTGGTGTGGTGTAGTCAAGCATCCTTGCTCGTAGTCAGTTAAAGTAGTTCACGTACCGAAAAACGATTATTAGGCTGTTTTTCAATACGTTGTATTGCGTTATGTAGCACATCATCGGCTTTAACAGGACCTAATACTTCACATAGGGCTATATAAACCAAGTTAATACATTCCCGCATGGTTTTAATCTCCATATAAAACGAAGTTGGTAACGAGTAACCTTGACTAAAAAACGCCATTAAATCTCGGCGCACGACCGCATTTGCTTTAAGGTGTTTAAGCTGATGTTGCGCTTCTAAACGTACCCTTTGATTAAGGTCATGGTTTAAACCCGACAAAATCGCCGCCAGTAATTGCTCAAAAATGGCGGTTGCACCTCCTTGTGTCACGGGCGCTGCTTCAATGTTTTTGTTGACAACAGGCGCAGGCTCTTCAGCCGCTTGAGTTACAGTCGAATTGTTGAGTGCCAAGAAAAGGGCTTGTAAAATTTTGGAACGTTGGCCTTGCACGTTATTATCACAAAATTCACTAATAAAGCGTTGTAAGGCAAACGTAGGTTGATGAGCATATTTATGCTCCCAAATAATCAAGGCTTCTTCTAAGCGGTCTTCGCTTAAATGAGGAGCTAAAGCGTTGGCAATAGTCATCTTCTTCATCATAAAACTCTCTTTGTCCTCTATTCCTGTGCTATTGGCTTTAGGTACGGTTAATGGGGAAGAATGCAGGTGCATATGGCCTCCGATTAAATTTCGCCACGAGCGGCTAAGTTGTCACTGTTAAAGAGTTTATTGTTTTGAAACTCTGGGTAACCAACTTCGGCGTGTTCGGTATAATCTAAACCACGTTGCTCATGTAATGGGCTGGCACGCAAACCTATCGCTTTATCAATGGCGGTGTACATTAACCATGACAAGCCAAAACCCCATACAAAGGCAACAGTGATGCCTATGCCTTGTACCAAAATACGTTGACCATTAAATAAGTCTCCTGCATAAAATAAACCAGCAGCTAAGGTTCCCCATGCACCACAAAAACCATGCACAGTCACTGCATCAACCACATCATCTAAACGATATTTATTGAGTAAAGCAGGGCCAACCAACGTCACGCCACCTGCAATTAAGCCTGTCAATAAGGCAAACTGTACATCCATTGAGGCACAACCTGCGGTAACAGCCACCAAGCCACCTAAAGAACCATTGACAGTGCTGGTTAATAAAATAGGACGATTAAGTAGCCAACTAAATACCGCAACACCTGCCGCACCCGCACAAGCCGCTAAATGAGTATTAAGAATAATTTTGCCAATACTGGCATCGCCTACTAAGGTTGAGCCGCCATTAAACCCAAACCAACCAAACCACAAAATAAAGCCACCTAAGGCAACAAGGCTTAAATTATGACCTGCAATGTTGCGTGAGCTGCCGTCACTACCAAAACGACCTAAACGTGGGCCAAGTACCATAATCCCTGCCAAAGCACACCAACCACCTAAAGAGTGGACAACGGTTGAGCCTGCAAAATCAATAAAACCTAATTCTTTGAGCCAGCCTGTACCAGAGCTATAAGCTCCCCAAGCCCAACTACCAAAAATGGGATAAATCAAACCCGAAATAATACACGCACCAATTAAATAGCCACTGTAACGGGCGCGCTCGGCCATTGCTCCCGAAACGATGGTAGTGGCGGTAGCAGCAAACATCATTTGAAACAGTAAAAAGCTGTAATCCCATGCACTGCCATCATTGAGCATAAATAAATCTGTGCCAAACCAACCTGTGTGATTAGCACCAAACATTAAACCAAAACCAATCACCCAAAAAATAACGCCACCCAAACAACAATCCATGTAGTTTTTCATAATCACGTTAACGGTGTTTTTGCTACGTGCCATACCACCTTCGACCAATGCAAAGCCTGCCTGCATCAAAAAAACGAGGGCGGCCGCCGTCATTAACCAGACGGTATTTAATGAGGTAGCAAGGTCGGCAATAGATGGTTCGGCAAAAGCATAACTGGGACTTAACAGTACCGTTGCGCGTAATAAAAAATAAAAAATAGACATGGAAACCCCCTTTGGTTATGTAGGGGTAAGAGCAAACATCATGCCAACAAGGTATTTGTTAAGTCCGTCACATTCCTAAAAGCAGTGTTGTGGCTGTTGTGCCTTGTAAAAGTGCGTTTCGCTTTATTGTGGTGCGCTGTTGCACTATTGTTTGAGTTTGGCTTCCATGTCTTTAATTTGTTGTTCTTTAAGCCGTAAAATTTCGTTACTGTCTTTGAGCTGAGATTCTAATAACTGTTTGCGCTGTAATAATTGTTTTTGTTCTTCGGTGAGACGGTCAGCTTCTTCGCCTGCCAAACCTTTAATTTTTTGGCTATCAATGATGGGGGCAGGGATATTTTCTACGGGTTTGGGAGTGCTAGTTTCTTCACCTACAGCAAGATGTGTGCTGGGTTGGGGAGCAATGATGGCCGAAATAGGTGGGCAAACTTTTTCTTCTTTTTGTTGAGTAAGCAAAACGGCAGTAACGCTTGCGGTAGTCACTACACTGCCTAACACAAAACCCAATGCACCAATAATTAAATGGTCACGATTAAATACCGCCACGTTTATTCTTCCTTATTATAGAGACTAAAAGCACGAAATAGTGGCGAAGTATGAGCTAACTGTCAACAGTTGATGGTTTGAGCAAAAAAGTGGACAGTGGTAGTGCGGACTGAAGTAGGAAAACCACAACTTATAAAACATTTAATTATCGTGGGTTAATTTTTAAACCCACGATAGGTCTCTATTAATGTGCGCCTGTTTGCATTTGAAAATCGGCCATACGACCTTTTAAGCCATCATCTAACACATAACGAATATAGTCACGTCCCCAATCGGCTACATAGGCAGTGGCAAGGGTGCTGGTGCGACTAGCGGTGTAAACCACAGCTTTTACTAAAGGCAATAAATGCCGTTCTGGATACAAATTAAAGCCTAAGCCTTGAGTTAAATCTTTATCAGGAATGACAATACTACCCAACACACCCAACTCACGTCTTGGCAAAAAGAACGGTGGTTGGCCAGCAAATGAATTAGCTAAGGTATCGGTAAGTAAGCGACCACAATCATCAGGCGCACATAACACTGTTTTTAATTGAGTGTACAACAAGGCATCTTGAGCATGGCTATCGGCTAATAAAGCAGGGTTTACACCCATCAAATAATTAGCATAACGCCACATATGATGATAATCACGTTTATCATCATCGGTTAAATACACGCCTAAACGTTCTAAGCCGACTAATACTACATAACTAAAACCACAAGCCACCCACGCCATTTCTGCTTGATTGATTGCTAAAGGTAAATTTAAACCTTTTTTGGCATCATCAATCACCACATGACGGCGCACAAAAGTATGCAACAAACGCACTCTCAATACGGAATTGAAGCCTACACCATCGGCTTTAAGACCACCTTTAGCTAATACATCAGCCACCATTGAGCCTGTTTCATATAAACGTCTAATCGCATCTTGTTCTAAGCGTTTAGTTGATGCCAAAACGCGGGCAATGTTTGGTACAGCATAAGTTAAGGGCAGTGCGCCAAGGGCAAAAGCTACTAAAGCCAGTGGTGCAGAGCGCAAAAATACCTGTGCGCCACGTTCAATTTGTTGCCAATCCACCCACTCAGGCACAGTAAACACTTCATCACATAAGGCTTGGCATTCGGTGCTACCTGCTTGCGCTTGTTCTTGTACTAATTGCCATATATTAGTGGCTCGTAGTTTGTGTTTATACAAATAATCAACGGCAGCATCTGCTAAAGGGTCGCCAATTTTTTCAAAGTCTAAAATCTGAGCGCGAGTAGGCATAGGCACAACGATATCCTCATGTTGATAGTGGCAATAAAAACCTTGTTATTATTAAGGTTTTTATATGAATAAAGCACACTAAATGGAACAAATACTCAACTGTAATGTGGTACTTTCGTGCCAATATACTGGATAAACGCTAAACAAGCAAGTGCTTGGTTGGGTTATTAAGCTCAAAAAACAGTCAAAAATATGGCAAAATATATATTGGCTGTAGGACATTATTTGGCTAAAATAAATACTCGATTGTTTAAAAAACGCCTTGAAGGAGATTCGCCATGACGATGCGTAAGGAAAAACTGGTTTGCAGCGACTACCATAAAATATATTGAAGGCTTGATCTTTTATGATCAAGCCCATTGTCAGTATTAGACCTCTATTGGCCACTTAGGAATAAAAGGATTAAGAGTCTCTGATACAGAAATAATGTTTGAGACAAGAAATTTACGAATACCTCGTTTTCTAACATCATAACAGTAAAAGTATTTTTGGCCTTTTTCAATACGATAACTGTAGGGTTCAGCTTCTCGTGTTTCAATTGAACCGTCTTTTTCCGTTGCAATAAGCATAATCGTATGACGGTTTTTAGCTGCTACAGCTATATTTTCAGTGATCATCTTAGATACCTCTGTTTATTTGGAACGCACTAAAAAACACCATGACTCATAACCATAGGCATGAGCATCAAGTAACTCTTGGCTGTTTTTTTTACGTCTATAACGACAAAAGACCCATCTAAAGCCTTTTGGGGCAGGTTTATGAATATTCATAAAAGCTCCTTCCACTTATCAGTTATTAAGATAAGCAGACTAAATACATTGATTTATGGAGCCGAGTTACCTAAGATTCGCGGTACCACCCTACGAGTTCAGAGGCAACTCTGCTCCGTTAATAAATAAGCAGCCTTCGGGCTGTTTGTTTGTTAAGATGAATTCATATTTGTACCCCCTTTAAAATAAAAAATTCTATATTAGTGCTATTTTAGCATGAGTTAGTCTTAAGTTTTGGTTAGAGTGTAGATGGACTTTCCCCTTACATTTCTAAGGTGCAGGGGAGGGAGCCACCCAAAAAGTAGCTCCTATCTTAACTTACCAGCTCAAAGCGCCACCTGTTTGATACTCAGTCACGCGCGTTTCAAAGAAGTTTTTCTCTTTGCGTAAGTCCATAATTTCGCTCATCCACGGGAAAGGATTTTTAACCCCCACAAACTGCTCTGGCAAACCCAATTGCGTTAAGCGGCGGTTGCAAATAAACTGCAAGTATTCTTCCATCATCGCGGCATTCATACCCAAAACGCCACGCGGCATGGTGTCACGCGCATAAGCGATTTCAAGTTGTGTGCCTTCCAAAATCATTTGAATCACTTCTTGCTGAAACTCTTTGTTCCACAAATGCGGATTTTCGATTTTAATTTGGTTGATAACATCAATACCAAAATTAAGGTGCATCGACTCATCACGCAAAATGTATTGAAACTGCTCGGCAACGCCTGTCATTTTGTTACGGCGACCCATACTTAAAATTTGGGTAAAACCACAATAGAAAAAGATACCTTCGGTAACGGCATAAAAACCAATCAAATTACGCAACAATTCACGGTCAGTTTCGGGTGTGCCTGTTTGAAAGGTGGGGTCAGACAGCGCGTGTGTATGACTTAAAGACCAAGCGGCTTTGGCAGCTACGCTCGGTACTTCGTGATACATATTAAACACTTCACCTTCGTTCATACCCAAAGACTGAATACAGTATTGGTAAGAGTGAGTGTGAATCGCTTCTTCGGCAGCCTGACGAATTAAATACTGGCGGCATTCAGGGTTGGTAATTAAACGATAAACCGCCAAGACGATGTTATTGGCAACCAAGCTATCAGCGGTCGAAAAATATCCCAACGAGCGCATGACAATTAAGCGTTCATCATCGGTTAAACCATCTGTACTTTTCCAAAGGGCAATATCTTTGGTCATGTTGACTTCTTGGGGCATCCAATGGTTAGCGCAAGAGTCTAAGTATTTTTGCCATGCCCAATCGTATTTAAACGGCACTAATTGATTAAGGTCAGCACGACAGTTAATCATACGTTTGTCGTCAACTTGAATCCGCGCTACGGTAGCGGGCGTGAGTGCGGCGACATTTAAATTAGCAAGAGCTGCGTTTGCGCGGTCAAGGGCAGCAGAGGCTGTGACGGGTTGAATTGGTGCCATTGCTGGCGGCGGTGTAGTTGGCTTTGGCGTTGCTGTTTGTGCAGCAATTGCTGGCGTTGTAGGTGCTTTAGCCTTAGGCTTTTCTTCTGCATGGAAGTCATCCCAATTTAACATGGTGGTTTCTCTCTTAAAACAACATTGAATCTATTTAAAATCAATTGGATGATACGTTTGATATGTGCAAATTCGTCTGATGTTACAATTTAACGCTTGTTTAAAATATAAAGAATGTTAAATTTCGTCCTGCGACTAGATGACCCGTTCCTAAAGCGAGTTGACTCTGATGAGAGCCTAGTCGTTCCGAATTTTAAAATGGCCTACCTAAAGAGTAGGCCATTTTTGTATCTGCACACATCCCGAGTTTTTAATCGTTTGCCAAGCTTGAAACACGGCTTGTTCATGCCATTTTTCAGAAATGGTTTCGGTATTTTCAAAACGACCAGCCATATACACCAGTAAGTCTGCAACTTGAATAAAACGGCTGTGGTGGCTTTGTGTAAAATACACCGTATCAACCAATCTATCCAACGCACGACCATGATTCATCAATGTTGATCCTTGAGTTTTAAACTCGGCGAAATCGACGACTGCATTAGTGACTTGCTCCGCTTCATAATCACCAAATGCAATCCCCAAGTCGTCAACATTGTGTAAATAATCGCAAAAGCGTTCGAGTATCAACATAAGTCCTAGCCGATAAGGAGGCATTGGATACAAGTATTTCTTTTGGTGATGTGGCACATTAATACAAACCATTCTCACGGGAATTTGGTTATTAACAACAAATGTTGCCACATCTTGAAATACTTGAACGCGCTCTCGGAGTTCTCGGCCTTTCGCATTGCCTTTGCCATGAAAAAGATCTTTCCCGTGTAGCTCTGTATGTACGCTTAATGAACTACTGCCTAAAAAATTGAATTGAATTTGAGCTAGTACAGACTCAAATTCTCGTGCTTTATGGTCAGGAATAAGTAGCCCACCGATAATAAAAAAAGGATTATCTGGAGCATGTTTGTTTTCATCAAAATAACATAAATGCATATGGGCTACTCCTACTTACTGACAAGCCTCACAATCTGGATTATCAATTGAGCAAGCTAAAGGAACAGGCGCGGCCTGAGCAAAATCGGCAACAGGCTCTTCTTGACGCACTGTTTTAACTGCATTTAAAGCACCATCACTGATGGTAGATTTTTCGGCGGCGGTTGCACCAATCGCACGGAGGTAATAGGTGGTTTTTAAGCCTCTAAACCATGCCATACGATAGGTAATATCCAACTTTTTGCCTGAAGCATGACTGATATACAAATTGAGTGACTGCGCTTGGTCAATCCATTTTTGACGGCGGCTTGCTGCTTCTACAATCCACTTAGGCTCAACTTCAAAGGCTGTCGCAAACAAGGCTTTAAGGTCATCAGGAATACGCTCAATGTTTTGTACCGAGCCATCGTAGTATTTAAGGTCATTCACCATCACGGCATCCCACAAGCCACGCTCTTTTAAGGCATTGACTAAGTAAGGATTAACTACCGTAAACTCGCCTGATAAGTTCGATTTAACGTACAAGTTTTGGTAAGTGGGTTCAATCGACTGTGCTACGCCACAAATATTAGAAATGGTGGCGGTAGGTGCAATCGCCATGACATTCGAGTTACGCATACCTTGAGCTTGAACGGTAGCGCGTAGGCTTGCCCAATCTAAGGTTTGGCTAGTATCGACTTGAATGTAACGCTCACCACGGTTATCAATCACTTTTTGTAAAGAGTCGATAGGCAATATCCCTTGACTCCATAATGAACCTGCAAATGTGCTGTAGCTCCCGCGCTCTTTGGCGAGTTGTGATGAAGCTGCAATCGCAAAATAACTAATGACTTCCATCGACTCATCGGCAAACTTAATGGCAGCTTCTGAAGAATAGGGGGTGTTTAACACATACAAAGCATCTTGAAAGCCCATAATACCTAAACCGACAGGACGATGACGGAAGTTAGAGTTTTTGGCTTGTGGTACAGCGTAATAGTTAATATCAATCACGTTATCCAGCATTCGCACGGCTGTTTTAACGGTGTTTTCTAATTTAGCAACATCTAAACCGTTAGCAGTCACATGATTCACTAAGTTAATCGAACCTAAGTTACAAACCGCAATTTCGTCTTGTGATGTGTTGAGCGTAATCTCGGTACACAAGTTTGACGAATGTACTACGCCAACGTGTTGTTGTGGCGAGCGTAAGTTACACACATCTTTAAATGTGACCCACGGATGACCTGTTTCAAACAACATCGACAACATTTTGCGCCACAAGTCTTGGGCTTTGATTTTTTTGAATAAGCGCATTTGACCAGTAGCGGCCATTTGTTCGTATTGGCTATAACGCTGAGCAAATTCTTTGCCGTATAAATCATGCAAATCAGGTACGTCAGACGGCGAGAACAATGTCCAATCACCATCATCAAACACGCGCTGCATAAACAAGTCAGGTACCCAGTTTGCGGTGTTCATGTCGTGAGTACGGCGGCGGTCGTCACCTGTGTTTTTACGCAACTCTAAAAATTCTTCAATGTCTAAGTGCCATGTTTCGAGATAAGCACATACTGCGCCTTTACGTTTGCCGCCATTATGAGCAAGGGCAGAGGTAGTCATGTACGATTCATCACCTTCAACAATTAAGTCAAAGACAAATGGCTTAACAGCAATCGGCTTTACAGAACGAATACGGCTAAAGATAAAACCGTTATGTGTTAACCAATTACGTTTCGTCAGAGCTTGACAGCCAACGAGTTCGGCAATTTGTGTAACGGCAGGAATACGCACATCATAAGCCTTAGTGATGCCATTAAATTGAATCTCTGAGCCATCGCTGCGTGTGCCTGTATGCTCTTGGTCACGCTCGCGGTATTGACCTGCGGTTGGTACACCCAAGCGCAAACATTGATAACGTAAACCTTCAACTAAGGCTTGTGAGGTATTGGTAAAATAAATTTCTTTACCGCGTGATACGCCACCATCAGTTTCTAATAAGCCTTGTACCAATGCTAAGGTTTGCGTTTTTGGCAAATGACTAAAACGGCGAGCAATACGTTTGTTGCCTTGAGCATCATATAAGTCTTCATAGCTAAAAGGTAAGGTGCTATCTCCTGCACTCACAAAACGGCCTGTGCCAGTATTACGCACGACTCCACGACCAGCCGCCCAGTGAATTTGTTGATAAGTGTCGCCGCGCTGAGTCATCCAGCTATGAATGCCACGTTCAGCTAAATAGTTTTGTACAAAAGCTAAATGGTTATCTGATTGTGGGTTGCCAGAAACGCCCCATTGATTACCATCTTTGCTTAAATGACCATCGCCCAACAAAATACCGTACAAACGCGCATCATCGGCATCAAAACCAGCAACAGGTACAACTTCGGTGGGAATCACTTGGGCAACATAATCGCCAGTTGCCAATTGGCCAGCATCAATCCATTCACCTTTAATTTTGCCACTACTTAATTGGCGCATGGTGCGTTCGTTGGCTTGGCCAACAGGAACATTTTTAATCACATAAAATGGATGGCCTGCGGTGACTTCAATAGGACTAATGCTATGTTTAACGTCAATAGCGACCATATCATCATGTTGGTTATACACAAATTGTTTTAATACTTGACGATATTGGCCGCTAATACCTAATACTAAATCGCCTTGTTTAACATCACGAATGGCTTTTACACCGTCTGCGGTATGTAATAAGGTATCAGGTGCAAAACATTGATTAACCGCGACTGCCGTATCATTCGCCACTTTTAAAAATGGCACAACCCCTTGAGACTTACCATTTGTGCCTTTGATATATGCCCCTAAAGCACGGACAGGAGTCCAGTCATTACCTAAGCCACCTGCCCATTTAGACAACATCGCATTGTCACGAATCGCATCATAAATGCCATATAAGTCATCAGGTACAGTGGTTAAATAGCAGCTTGATAATTGTGGACGTAATGTGCCTGCATTAAACAGGGTAGGAGTCGACGCCATATAGTCAAAGCTAGATAACAATTGATAAAACTCAATCGCCCGTGCTTCTTTATCGGCTTCGTTCATCGCCAAACCCATCGCCACCCGCATAAAGAATAATTGGGGCAATTCAAAACGCACTTCTTGACTATGAATAAAATAACGGTCGTAAAGAGTTTGTAAACCTAAATAGGTAAACTGAAAATCACGCATTGGCTCAATCGCATCAGCAATACGCGCCAAGTCATATTTTAATAAATCGGGATGCAATAACTCTAATTCTACGCCACGCTTTAAATAAGCAGGCAAGGCTTGCGGATAAAACTCCGCCATTTCTGCTTGTGTGGCTTTATCGGCTAAATCTAAAAAGTTTAAGGCTTCGCTGCGTAATTGGTCTAACAATAAACGCGCGGTAACGTAAGTATAATTTGGCTCTTGTTCAATATGTACGCGCGCGCACATCACCATCGTGGTGGCTAAATCACTTTCTTGGACACCGTCATATAAATTTTTAAGCGTTTCTTCAATGATGGCTTGAGCATTAACACCACTCAAACCTTCACAAGCGGTATTAACCAATAATTCTAAACGACCTAAATCTAAAGGTTGGCGTGTGCCATCACCTAAAGTGACGGTTAAAGTGGGATGAGTTTTGGCAATGCCTACATCACGCAAACGCGCTCTTTCATCACGATAAATCACATAAGAGCGTGCTACTTTTTGCTCGCCTGCACGCATTAACGCCAATTCTACTTGGTCTTGAATTTCTTCAATATGCACCGTACCACCACTGGGCATACGGCGTTTAAAGGTATTGCTCACCGCTTCGGTTAGTAACGCCACTTGTTGATGCACACGACTTGAATCTGCTGCCGAACCGCCTTCCACAGCCAAAAAGGCTTTACTAATGGCAAAAGCAATTTTACTGGCATCGTAACTCACCAATGTCCCGTTACGTTTGATAACCCGTAATTGACCGGGTGCGGTGGCTAAAGCTTCTGAAGATTCAAAAGAACGCTGTGCAGAAATGGTCATAGATGATTCCTAGTGGTTTTTAAACAAAAAAACGTTGTTATAGCTCACAAAAAGAGCCATAGCACGAGCGTTATTTGTTGATAGGTTTAGTCTGAAAAAAAAGCTTAAAACACAATCTATAGTGTGTTGGTTGTGATTTCGGCACAAGATAAGCCGTTTTTAATTAAGATGCAAGAGGGCAAAACTGTGGATAAGTCCTGCTAAAAAACGAACAATCCGCTAAGAAAATAGAGGATTCAAGGGCTTGCGTTAGTATAAGGTGTGGATAACTTTCTAGGAGTGGAATGTAAAAAAATATATCTGTTTTTTAGTATTGACTACCTTTTGGTGGTGTGTTGGTAAACAAGTGACGTTTAGTACTTTGTAACTGTAACAGAATTGTCTATTATGCAGGTATGGCGTACAGCGACAGGATTTACAAATAATCGTTGCGCTACTCAACCCCAAGTTGTTTTTATTAGGAAATAAGATTATGAGCCAACAAGAAGAACGTTTGCCGCGTATTTTAATTGTCGAAGATGATGAGCGTTTGGCTTCTTTGACTCAAGAGTATTTAATTCGTAATGGTTTACAAGTAGCCATTGAAACCGATGGCAATCGCGCTATTCGCCGTATTTTGTCCGAGCAACCCGATTTAGTGGTATTGGACGTGATGTTACCTGGCTCTGATGGTTTAACCATTTGCCGCGAAGTGCGTCCACATTATCATCATCCGATTTTAATGCTGACTGCACGCACTGATGATATGGATCAAGTGTTGGGTTTAGAAATGGGGGCAGATGATTATGTGGCCAAACCCGCTCAACCCCGCGTGTTATTAGCGCGTATTCGTGCCTTGTTGCGTCGCTCAGACAAAATTGTTGAAGAAGATACGCCGCAGCGTTTAGAGTTTGATGATTTGGTGATTGATAATGGTGGCCGTACCGTTACTTTAGCCCATGAGCCGATTGAATTTACCAGTGCCGAATATGATTTATTATGGTTGTTAGCCTCTAATGCGGGGCGTATTTTATCGCGTGAAGATATTTTTGAGCGTTTACGCGGTATTGAATACGATGGCCAAGATCGTTCGATTGATGTGCGTATCTCGCGTATTCGTCCCAAAATTGGTGATGACCCCGAAAATCCCAAGCGTATTAAAACCGTCCGTAGCAAGGGCTATTTATTTGTAAAAGAGTCTTTGGGCGGTTAATTTGCCTACTTTTTCTGTTCCTAGCAGTATTTTTGTTCGCATTTACGGCGGCCTGTTGTTAATCATCAGTGCCGTCGCTTTGTGTACCTATTTTTTACTTCAAGTGGTTAATGATTACCGTGCCGCCGAGTACCGCGAAAGCATGGCGACTGGTTTTTTTCGTTTGGTAGCTGTTGGCATAGAACGTCAACCTACGCCTGAATTACGTCAGGCATGGCTCGAAGAAGCCAGTGCCTTATTAGATAGTAAAATTACCTTAGTCAATGCCAAAACAGGTGATTTTGATAACAGTGAGGCAACGCGTTTAGCACAAGGTAAAGCAGTGGTGCGTATTGGACAGCATTACGATTATGCCGATATTTATAGTCTTGTTTCACAACAACAAGATCTATATATCAAAGTGCGTATGAGCAAAGTCTCTGAGCAACAAGCCAAAGCGATGGCGATTTTTTTGTTAGATGATTTAGACCATTATCGTGGTCAAGAGCCACAACGTCTAAAACAGTTACAAGCCTATTTCCCTTTTCCTATCCAACTGCAATCTTTAGATAAAAGTGCTTTAGAGCCAGATCAACGCGCACGGATTAAACGTAAAGAAGTGGTTTTGGCCTTAAAAGAAGGAGGGGTGGCGCGTAATTCATCGGTACGGATTATTGCGCCAACAGCAAAATTTAATCAGGTGCTGGTGATTGGCCCAATGTACTTGTTTGATTGGATGCCTGTACAGTTACTATTGATTATTTCGGCCATGAGTTTATTGCTCATCACCACCGCAGCCTATGTAATTATTCATCCACTAGAGAAGAAAATTAAAAGCGTAGAAAGTGCCGCAAGACGCATTGGTGGAGGTGATTTGAGTGCGCGCGCCGCCGTTGATGGCCGTGATGAGGTCAGTCAGTTAGCCTATGCCTTTAATAGTATGGCCGAGCATATTCAGCGTTTGATTGATTCACAACGTGAACTGACCCGCGCTGTGTCGCATGAGTTACGCACGCCTGTGGCACGGATTCGGTTTGGTATGGAAATGTTAGCTGATACCGATGATGTCGATGACCGTTTTCGCCAATTAGCCCAATTAGACGGTGATATTGACGAACTTAATAAATTGATTGATGAAATTTTGACTTATGCCAAATTAGAGCAGGGTATTCCTGTGCTTGATTTTGAAGCAGTAGATTTGGGCAAATTATTACAACAAGTAGTCAAAGAAACTGAGGCATTAGGCGTTAAACCTAAAATTAGCTTATCCTTACCCGAAAATACCACGATTGTTGAAGCAGAAAGGCGTTATTTACATCGGGTATTACAAAATTTGGCAGGCAATGCCACCCGTTATGCCAAAAGTGAAGTGCGTTTAAGTGCAGGTATCCATGACAATTATGCCTATATTGCGGTAGAAGATGACGGTGAGGGCATTGCCGAAAAAGACCGTGAGCGGGTATTTCAGCCCTTTACCCGTTTAGATGATAGTCGTACTCGGGCATCAGGTGGTTATGGTTTGGGCTTGTCGATTGTATCGCGTATTGCCTTTTGGTTTGGTGGCAACATGAAGGTAGAAACCAGTCCGAGTTTGGGCGGGGCAAAATTTGTTATGACATGGCCTATCAAGCAAAAACATCGAGCCAAAGTTAAACGTAACGAAGCGAATTAACAAACGATTGACATAAAGCGCACAGCACAACAACAGTGTAATTGCTATTTTTAGAGATAATGGAAGCCTGAGTACATGGTATGGTTTTCTCTGGTTGAACCCCTGTTAGGCCCACTAAATTTAGACTTCGGTCTGGTGAAAGTGGGCTTTTTTTTGTCTGTTATTTGGGGGGAGGGCTGGTAGCTGATGAGCGGAGTCGAAGCTACATCGCTGATTGTAAATAGTTTTGTAAGCCAAGCTTTTTAATCAGCTCTAATTGGGTTTCAATCCAATCAATATGTTCTTCTTCACTTTCTAAAATATATACAAACAACTCGCGTGAGCCGTAATCGCCTACCGTTTCACAATAAGCAATCGCATCTTTTAAATCGGGATGGGCAAGGTGTTCGAGCTTTAAATCGCCTTGTAAAATTTCTTCAACATTTTCGCCAATAAATAATTTATTAAGATGTTGTAAGTTAGGTAAACCTTCCAAAAACAAAATACGGTCAATCAGTTTGTCGGCATGTTTCATTTCATCAATAGATTCTTTATATTCATGCTCGCCGAGTTTAGTAAAGCCCCAGCTTTTAAGCATACGCGCATGTAGAAAGTATTGGTTAATAGCGGTTAATTCGTTGGTGAGTGCTTTATTTAAATGAGCAATTACTTGTGCATCGCCTTTCATGTTGTGAGCTCCAAAAATATATTTGTCTCTATGTTAGCTCAAATACAGGGCGAGTAAGCCAAAAAAACGCGCAAAAGCATCTTTAAATGTAACTTTATTTGGAGGATTAAATTGTAAAAAAATGCTTATCATTTAAGCGGCACAGGATACATCAACAGCTAAAGAGGCGAGGGTGTTATTGATAAGCTCACGCGCTTCTGGCACACAACGGCCACAGGTTGTACCTACTTTATGACAGTCACGAATTTCTCGATATGAACAGCAGCCACTTTCGACTGAGGCTTTGATTTGCGTATCGGTAACAGCATGACAAATACAAATGTACATAATGAACTCTCAATACAAAAGCTAATGAGAATAATTATCAGTAATAAATGATTAAATGTCAAGCAACAAAAAACCCGCACTAGGCGGGTTTTTTATCAACAAAGAACGACTTTTTGTCACTTACGCATGCGTAAGTTATAAAAATTAAGCCATTGCTTTGATGTGAGCGTTCAAACGGCTCTTATGACGAGCAGCTTTATTCTTGTGAATAATGCCTTTATCAGCCATACGGTCAACAACGGGTACGGCAGCAGTATAAGCAGCACTTGCAGCAGTTTTATCGCCTGTTGCAATTGCGTTTACGACTTTCTTTAAATAAGTACGCACCATGGAACGTAAACTCGCATTATGTTTACGTTGTTGTTCGTTTTGGCGCGCACGTTTTTTGGCTTGTGCAGAATTGGCCACGGTGGCACTCCTATGAATTCAATAACGGGCATTCGCCCAAAATCAGGCGTGAGATTTTGCCGAGCATAGGCAATTAAGTCAAGCTCAATACTAACTTTTTACGCATTAATCGTGTTTTTGTGTATTTTGAGGACATAATTCGCTACCATCGGCAACTTGCTCTCTTATAGATTGTTAAATCCATGTCTCAAGCTCCTAGTCCTCAAAAAGCAGATTCACTGTCTACTACTAAAAAATCAGGTCTTTGGCGTTCTACTTTGGTAGTCAGCGCAATGACCATGTTATCACGGATTGCAGGTTTAGTGCGTGATATGGTGCTAATGAGTGTCTTTGGCGCAGACAAAATGATGGACGCTTTTTTGGTAGCGTTTAAAATCCCTAATTTTTTACGGCGTTTGTTTGCCGAAGGGGCGTTTGCTCAAGCCTTTGTGCCTGTATTGTCCGAATACAAAACCCAACGCGGAGACGATGCAGTACGCGATTTGATTAGTAAGGTGGCGGGTTCGTTATCGTGTATTTTGTTGCTGGTGACGGTGGTTGCCATTCTAGCTGCGCCTTTAATTATGTGGGTATTTGCACCAGGTTTTAGTGGTGACCCCGAAAAATTTAACTTAGCGGCAGATATGCTGCAAATTACTTTTCCTTATTTGTTATTAATTTCACTGACTGCCTTTGCAGGCGGCATTTTAAATAGTTATGGTGCGTTTGCACTGTCATCATTTACACCTGTATTGCTGAATTTGGTGATGATTGCCAGTGCGTTGTTTTTAGCACCCCAATTAGACATTCCTGTGATGGCTTTGGCATGGGGGGTATTGATTGCAGGGGTGGCGCAATTGGCATTACAAATTCCAGCCTTGTATAACATTGGGATGTTGCCGCGTTTTAAAGTGGCATTTGCCGATGAGGGGGTGAAGCGGATTTTTACTTTGATGTTGCCTGCGATGTTTGGGGTATCAGTAAGTCAAATTAATTTATTATTAGATACTATCTTAGCGTCATTTTTGATTTCGGGTTCGGTGTCGTGGTTATATACCGCCGAGCGTTTAACTGAGTTACCTTTAGGTTTGATTGGTATTGCGGTGGCAACGGTGATTTTGCCTTCGTTGTCGGCAAAACACGCCCAAAAGTCTGATGTTGAATTTAGAGCGATGTTGGATTGGGCATTACGGGTGATTGTGTTGGTGGGTGTGCCATCTTCGTTGGCGATGTTTATTTTGGCCGAACCGATGATTGCCACTTTGTTTCAATATGGCAAATTTTCACAACATGACGTGTTAATGTCAGCAGGGGCGTTAAAGGCGTTATCGGGTGGTATTTTGGCTTTTATGTTGATTAAGGTATTTGCCCCAGGTTATTACTCCCGACAAGACGTTAAAACTCCCGTTAAAATTGGCATTATTGCCATGATTAGTAATATGGTATTTAACTTAATGTTGGTTTGGCACTTTAAACATGTGGGATTGGCGTTTGCCAGCACCTTATCGGCGTTTTTAAATGCGGGTTTATTGTATTGGGGCTTGCATAAACAAAACGTTTTTAGGATGGAGAAACATTGGATTGTTTTGGGTTTACGTTATACGGCGGCTAATGTGTCAATGGTGGCAGTTTTGTTGTTGATTACACCCGAACTCAAGTATTGGTTTGCAGCAACGGCATGGTATAAAGCAGGGTATTTATTAGCCATTTGTGTGGCAGGTGCGCTGACTTATTTGGTGGTATTAACACTGGTTGGTTTTAAATGGCGTAGTTTGAAACATTGATGTAGTAGCTTCTTTATGTAATCATTTTGGCTAGTTAGGTACAGGAAATATGCATCAATACAATTTAGGCTTTATCAGCGACCAAGACTTATTTAATCATGTTCAAGAAACGGTTAATAAGTATCGTTTTGTTATTGATTTAAAAGAGTTTAATAAAAACTTAGTTGACCCTATTAAGTTTAGTTTTGATGCACATATTTACGGCAAAACCATCGCACAGGTTGTTGAGGCTGAGGTTTTGCGCCAATTAGACAAGTCAAATAACAATCATATTGGTTATTTTCATCAGAATATTTTTAAATATATGGGCAATGCTTGGAGCGTTCCTAAAGAAGGATACGATATTGAAAATATCGCAGAGCATATTTTTGTTGAGATGAAAAATAAACATAACACAATGAATTCATCATCATCTCAAAAAACCTATATGCGTATGCAGCATACGCTGAATCAAAACCCAAAGGCATTATGTTTATTGGTTGAAGTTATCGCTACAGCGAGTCAAAATAAACCTTGGGCAATCAGCTTAGATAAAATGTCTATTGTTGATGAACGTATTCGCCGTGTCTCAATTGATAAGTTTTATGAGATGGTAACAGGTGATAAATTTGCTTTTAAGCGATTGTGTGAAGTGTTGCCTTTGGTTATTAGTGATGTAGTTGGCACACTTAAACAGTCAGAAATTGTCCAAAATACTGTATTAGCCGAGTTATCGGCAGTTGCGCCAGATAGCTTACTCAAAAGTATTTACTGGTTATCATTCCAAAAGTATCAAGGTTTTGATGACTTTCACTTTCGTTAAATGTGTATTTGCATGACTATTTCCCAGCTTCATCTTGACCAACTGTTTGATAATCAATGGTTTGAAGAATTACAAACAAAAGCAATTCGTCCATATACCTCTATTGAGTTATTTGCGGGGGCGGGTGGTCTTGCTTTAGGCTTAGAAAAGGCGGGATTTAAAGCGGTTTTATTAAATGAGTTTGATAAACATGCTTGTGCTACTTTGCGTCAAAATCGTCCTGAGTGGCATGTCGTTGAAAAGAGTATTGCAGAGGTTGATTTTAGTGAATATCACGCCCAAATAGATTTTTTGTCTGGAGGTTTTCCGTGTCAGGCGTTTTCTTATGCAGGCAACAAACAAGGATTTGACGATACCCGTGGTACGCTTTTTTTTGAATTTGCACGGGCGATTAAAGAGGTGCAGCCTAAAGTATTTTTAGGTGAAAATGTGCGTGGTTTATTAAACCATGATAATGGTCGAACTTTAGCAACGATTAAAAACACCATTGCTGAATTAGGTTATACCCTTGTTGCCCCCGAAGTGTTAAAAGCGATGTATTATCAAGTGCCGCAAAAGCGCGAGCGTTTGTTTTTGGTGGCAATTCGTAATGACCTAGCACCGCAAATACAGTATCAATGGCCTGCCCAATATCATCGTATCATGACCATGCGTGATGCGTTGTTTGCAGGTGAATTATTTGATTGTGATGTGCCAAAATCACAAGGACAAGTTTATCCAGAGCGCAAAAAAGCGGTGTTAGACCTCGTGCCGCAAGGTGGTTATTGGCGTGACTTACCCGATGCTATTCAGCGAGAATATATGAAAGGGAGTTACTTTTTGGGAGGAGGAAAAACAGGTATGGCACGGCGTTTGTCGTGGACAGAACCCAGTTTAACCTTAACTTGCGCGCCAGCTCAAAATCAAACTGAGCGTTGTCATCCCGAAGAAACCCGACCATTAACGGTGCGTGAATATGCACGAATTCAAACCTTTCCTGATGAGTGGCAGTTTATGGGGGCAATGTCGCATCAATATAAGCAAATTGGTAATGCTGTTCCTGTGAATTTGGCTTATGCCGTAGGGCGGAGTTTAGTCCGTTTGTTAAATCAATTGGAACTGACCAAATCATCATCGGTGTGTGTTTGAAATGACCCAACTTCTTCGACATTGGCAAGACATACCTCCATTAACTTCGAGTGTGGTAACAATTGGTAATTTTGATGGTGTTCATTGTGGCCATCAAACGATTTTGCAACGCGTCTTGACTATTAGTAAAACACAGCACTTAGCCAGCATAGTGATGTTTTTTGAGCCTCAGCCGCAAGAGTTTTTTGCGCCACACAAAGCACCGCCGCGCCTGATGGATTGGCGTGATAAATTTGAGGCTTTACGTGATTTGGGCATTGATTATGTGTTGTTGATAAAGTTTGATGCACAGTTTAGCGGTTTAACCGCGCAAGCCTTTGTCGAAAAAGTCTTGTTGGCGGTAAACTGTCAGCATTTAGTGATAGGTGATGATTTTAGGTTTGGGTGTGACCGTTCGGGTGATTTTGCTTTTTTACAACAAGCAG
>Ga0209599_10000205_pt1 | contig 41715 bp, 38 predicted proteins | sample Shrwel_input2_FT_FD_187534 | JGI IMG/M metagenome (GOLD analysis project Ga0209599, IMG submission 187534) | Subsurface microbial communities from deep shales in Ohio, USA - Utica-3 well 1 S input2 FT (SPAdes) (version 2) ...
CCACATGGGCGTGCTGGCCCGGAATTTCAAAGGCTACCAGAACCTCACCAAGCTCGTCTCCGACGCGCACGTCCGCGGCCTCCACTACAAGCCACGCACCGACCTCGAGCAGCTCGCCAAGCATGCCGACGGCCTGATCGGTTTCTCCGGCTGCCTCCAGGGCGTCATCCCGCAGGCCCTCCTCCGTGGCGACTACGAAGCCGCCCGCAAGGCCTGCGGTAAGTTCGTCGAGATCTTCGGCCGTGAGAACTTCGTCATCGAGCTCATGGACCACGGCCTCGAGGAGCAGAAGCGCATCATCGCCGACCTACTCAAGCTCGCCGGCGAGTTCCAGCTCCGCGTCGTCGCCACCAACGACGTCCACTACGTCGACGCCGGCGATTCTGTCGCGCACGACGCGATGCTCTGCATCCAGACCGGCGCCCGCTTGGCCGACGAGCGCCGCATGCGCTATTCCGCCACGGAGTTCTACCTCAAGAGCGAGGCCGAGATGCTCCGCGTCTTCGGCGAGGTCCCCGAGTCCATCAAGAATACCGTCGCCATCGCCGAGATGTGCGACGTCAAGCTGCCGGTCGGCCAGAACAACTACCCCGTCTACATCTTCAGCGAGGGCGTGAAGCCGAAGGCTGCCGACAAGATCGACGCCATCCTCGATGGCTACGAGAAGCTCAAGAACGGCCTGCTCGTCGCCGCCGGCAAGCCGGGCGACTTCGTCATCGAAGCCGAGAAGCGCAAGGCCATGCGGGCCAACGGCTCCTACCTGCTCGAACAGGTGAAGGCCGGCCTCAAGGAACGTTACGGCGTCGATTACGACGACCCCAAGGCGTGGAAGGACGAGAAGATTCCCGGCCCGGGCCAGACCAGCCCCGCCGAACTCTGCCGCCGCGTCGACTACGAGATGGGCGTCATCGCGGGCACGGGCTTCGTCGACTACTTCCTCATCGTCTGGGACTTCATCGACTGGTCGCGCAAGCAGGATATCCCCGTCGGTCCGGGCCGCGGCTCGGGCGCCGGCTCAATCGTGGCGTATTGCCTCAAGATCACCGACATCGACCCGATCCGCTTCGGCCTGCTCTTCGAACGCTTCCTGAATCCCGAGCGCGTCTCCGCGCCCGACTTCGATATCGACTTCTGCATGCGTCGTCGCGACCAGGTCGTCGGCTACGTGCGCAAGAAGTATGGCGAGGACCGCGTCGCCAACATCATCACCTTCGGCACGTTCGGCGCCAAGATGGTCGTCCGCGACCTCGCCCGTATCCGCGACCTGCCGTTCATCGAGACCAACCGCCTCGCCAAGCTCGTCCCCGACGACATCAACATCTCGCTCGAGGACGCGCTCAAGAAGTCCAACGAGCTCCGCGAGGAGGTCGCCATCAACCCGCAGGCCGCGAGCATCATCGAGACCGGCCGCGTCATCGAGGGCATGGTGCGTAATTCCGGCAAGCACGCGTGCGGCATGATCATCGCCGACCGGCCGCTCACGGACATCATTCCGGTGACGATGCAGGAAGGCGACCTGACGACCCAGTACGCCAAGGACCCCGTCGAGAAGCTCGGCCTCCTGAAGATGGACTTCCTGGGCCTCAAGACGCTCACCATCATCGACGACGCGCAGAACCTCGTCCGCAAGCATCGCAAGCAGCCCGACTTCAACATCGAGAAGGTCGGCTTCGAGGACCCCAAGACCTTCGCCCTCCTCAACGAGGCGAAGACCATCGGCGTGTTCCAGCTCGAATCCGGCGGCATGCAGTCGCTCTGCCGTAAGTTCAACATCACGCAGATCGACGAGATCGTGGCGCTCATCGCGCTCTATCGTCCGGGCCCGATGCAGTTCATCCCGGACTACATCAAGGGCAAGGACGACCCCAGCTACGTCAAATACGCGCACCCGCTCCTCGAGAAGGTCGCCAAGGAGACCTACGGCATCCTGGTCTACCAGGAACAGGTGATGGAAGCCGCCCGCGTCGTCGCCGGCTACACCCTCGGTGGCGCCGACATGCTCCGCCGCGCGATGGGCAAGAAGATCCGCGAGGAGATGGAGCAGCAGCGTTCGATCTTCGTCGAGGGCGCCAAGACGACCAACAACATCGACAAGAAGAAGGCCGAGGAGATCTTCGCCACCCTGGAGAAGTTCGCCGAGTACGGCTTCAATAAGTCGCACTCCGCCGCCTACGCGATCCTCTCGTACCGGACCGCCTACCTGAAGGCCAACTACCCGGTCGAGTTCATGGCCGCCGTGCTGACGTCGGAACAGGGCAACGCCGACAAGCTCGCCGAATTCATGGGTGAGGTCGAGGCCCTCGGCATGAAGGCGCTCGGTCCCGACGTGAACCAGTCGGACACCGACTTCACGCCGGTCGTGAAGGATAACGCCATCCGCTTCGGCATGGGCGCCATCAAGGGCGTCGGCGAGCAGGCCGCCCGTAACATCGTCGCCGAGCGCGAGAAGAACGGACCTTTCAAGGACTTCGGCGACTTCGTCGGCCGCATGGGCGAGTTCGACCTCAATTCCCGCACCCTCGACTGCCTCGTGCGCGCCGGAGCCTTCGATTTCACCGGCGAGGACCGACGCCACCTCGTCGACTCCATCGAATCCGTCCGCCGCCACTTCGCCGGCGAACGCAAGGAGCGCGCCAGCGGCCAGGGCTCCCTCTTCGACCTGCTCGGCGCCGAAGACGCCGGCGCGGCCCGCCCGACGGACCTCGTCCTCCGCAAGTCAGAGAAGATGCCCAAGCTCGAGATGCTCAACAGCGAGAAAGCGCTGCTCGGCTTCTACCTCAGCGGCCACCCCCTCGCGGAGTACCACGGCCTCGACGAGGCCATCGCCACGCTCGTCGTCACGCCCGACCGCATCGATCTCGACAAGCAGCAGCGACACACCGTGCGCGTATGCGGCATCGTTGGCGGCCTCGAAAAGAAGATCTCCAAGAAGGATAACCGGCCCTGGGCGCTCTTCACCGTCGCCTCCCGCTCGGTGACCATTCCCGTGATGATGTTCTCGGACGCCTACGACGCCGCCGCGCAGCTCAAGGACGGCGAGCTCCCCCTGCTTATGGACGGCTCCCACGTCATCGTGGACGCCCGCCTCAACTGGCGCGAAGAGCGCGGCGAGTGGTCGCTCAGCGCCCACGCCGTGAGCACGCTCCGCCGCGCCCCGAGCCTCATCAAGAAGATCCTCTTCGCCCTCAAACCCGGCCCGGACGCCAACGACTTCCTCGACAAGATCATGGCCCACACCCGCAAGGTGGACGGCACGACGATGGTCCAGGTCGGCTTCATCCAGCCGGACGGCCGCGTACTCGTGGCCGAGGCCGCGCGCGGCATGACGACCCGTTTCGACACCGAGACCTACGGCACCTTCGGCCGCCACCCCGCGTGCGCAGGCGTGCAGATCGAACCCGTGCCGCCGACCCAGGCGCCGCAGCGTAAGTACGGCCCGCGCGCCTAGTTGGTCTGACTAGCGAGGTCCGCGATGATCTCGCGGGCGAGCACCTCCGCGAAGTAGTCCCGAGAGAAGGGCTTCGCCTGGTCCGAATTCAGGAAGGCACGAATCCGCTCCTGATATCCACGATAAGCGGCGTCGTCGATCGCGCGCAGATGGGCGTCCAAGGCGGCAGTTGTCGAGAATGCACGGCCGTCGATGAAGCAATCCGCAGGAACATAATCATGGATTTCTTTTGGGCCAATATAGACTGGCACACAACCCGCACGAAAACAGTCGAACAGCTTTTCGGTTATGTAGCCCGGCAGATCACGGGAGTTCTCGTAGGCGATTGAAAACCTGGTGCGGGTAAGTAGCTCGTTCTTGCTCGCAACCGGACCCCGCCAAGTCGCAAAGGGGGATTTGACCGGAAACACGCGGGCGATGATCTTGTGCGCCTGATTGTATATCTGCCCCCAGCGGCCCGACAATGCGGCAGGGCAATCCCACCCCCGGCCGAATAAATGAAAATCACTGGGGGCATGCCTTTCATACCACTTGATGATTTCCACCCGCGTTCCGAATTGTTCCCGCGGATCATAATCTTTGATCGCGTTGTTCGTGGTAACCAGAACCAGGAATAAAGGACGTTCCTGCGGATCCTTGTAATCCGCGGCTTCTAAGAAGTTCGGGTAGAATAACCTGACCGCCCGGTCGTCGTCCATCAATTCGCCGTCCCACGTGAACCACTTGGCATAACGTTCAAGCAACCTGCGGTTCCGGTTCATCAGCCGGATGAGGGGGTTCTCGTACAGGTAGACATATGCGCGAGCCTTGGGAGCCTGCCTGCAACAATTGATGTAGAGCTCGAAGGCGACTTTCTTGCCGGCATTGAGGTCGGCGGTGTTTAACTCTACTCCGTTCCTTAGGAATTCTTGCCTTATTTTTCGGTATGGCAAAAAAAACTCCCCGCCATTCTCTCCTGAGCCATCTTTGAACAGGGCGTTGTTTCTGTAATTACGGTAAATGATGGATGCGTAAATCATCTTGATTTCATAATCTGACACCTGACACGCCGAGTGCGAGCGACATTTGACAAACGTCGAAGCCGGGCATGCACCCCGCGCGAAACCGCTTCATGGCATGCGTCGCCGGAACGAATGCGCCATGCAGCCAACCAACCCTGCCGGGTTGATCACGGGCCCGCGGAGACCAGGAGTTATTTGCGGCTAATCTTGGCGAATAAACGTGGACGCGCCCTGCTTCTTTTGTAAATTGCAACCGACATGCTGCCACCTAATCCGCGGTTTGGCTCCTTCAGCCCCACCCTGCTTCAACGCTTAGTATTAAGTCTCACCAAAGTCCCGCCCCTCTACCGGGGATCGCTAAGACCGACATGGGCGAAGATCATCAACTTATTGCGGAGCGGACCGGTCGATGTTGGTTCGACTTACGGAAATTTCCGCGTCTACCCAACGACCAATCTCGTGGATAGCGCAATTTTGCTGCATCCGGCATACAACAAGGAGGAGCTAGATTTCTTGAAAACCGGCCTGCCGGATACGGGAACCTTCGTGGACATCGGGGCGAATATTGGGCTCTACACCGTAGCCTTGGGCAATCGCCTGACCTCTAAGGGACGGGTCGTGGCCATTGAGCCTAATCCGGTATGCCTCGAACGCTTGAACGTAAACATTGCCCTGAATGGCCTTGAGACGGTGACTGTCTTCGGGGTCGGCGTCGGCGACTTTCACGGCAAGGCTCGCTTAGTCATTCTCCGAAACGACCTAGCCATCGCTCACATCGTAAGGGACGACTCGAACGGAACATTCGCAGTCCGTACCTTGGTCGATATCCTTGACGAGGCAGGCTTGTCTTCCATCGACGCGCTGAAAATCGACATCGAGGGTTTTGAAAAAGCGGCGCTTGAGCCATTCTTTCGTTCGGCCCCTCGCGAGTTATGGCCGAAACGCATCTGCATGGAGCACTTGCACGACAACAATGAGGTGGCTGAAATACTCCGGAAGTGCGGATACCGGCTGGTAAAGAATACCCGTAATAATTCGCTGCTCATCCTGGACAAGGCTGCCGACTGACGGCGGCGCTTCGTGAGATCCGGTGAGGCTGGGCTGCAATGACGGCTCTTGCCCAGCTTACCAACGCTCCATGCAGCTGACGGATGCGTGGCGCAGGTCAGGCCGCATGACGGAGAAGCACCGAAACCTGCCCGCGACGGGCGACGATGTCGAAGCCTGCCTTAGCAAGTTCCGCGAGGACCTCCTCGTGAGGAATGGTTCGGCCATCCTCCCGGATATCATGGCACTCGACGATGATGCCCGCGAAGTGGCGGAGCGCGGCGGCCTGCTGGCGGGCGATCGACCATTCCATCCCTTCGATGTCCATCACCAACCAGGCCGAGGTCGACAGTCGATGGCGGGCGATGGCGGCCGCGAGCGATTCAGCGGGGACCCGGAGATGCGACTTGGCCGGCTCGGCGGCGACGGATCCGCCCTGCGTATGGGCGGGAGACCAGTCAAAGGAGACCTCCGCGACGCCCTCGCCGGCGATGGCACAATGGACCAGCGTCCAAGGGGCGGAAGGATGATTGTGCGCCACCACTTGCCGGGCGATCTCGGTCAACGGACCCACCGCCTCGTAGGAGATGAGCCGGGACGGACGACACCCTAAGATGATGGAAGACACGATGCCTAGGCTCGCGCCCAACTCCAAGACTTCGACGCCGGCCGGCAGGTAGGCCTGGATGTACCTGGCCTCCTTGGCTTCGTAGGAAAGCGCATCCAGCTGGCCGAGCACATTACGGGACGGCACCAGCGCGAGCGGCACTTCGACCCCGAAAAGGCAGGGGTTGCCACGGTAGCCACAGGCGCGAGCCAAAGCCAGGGTACGCCAGCGGATGGAAGACCAGATACGCATCTGTATTAGTTTCTTACTAAGCCGAAGCGACGGCTTCGCCAATCTTTAACGTGAACCCGGCTCCCGAAAACAGCCTTGCCGCATCTTCGGCCGCATTCTTCCATTGCGCCTCCAATTCTTCTTTGGGCATCTCCGCGAAGTTCCTGATCGCGGCGGCGAGGCCCGAGACGTCGCCGACGGGCTCCACCAAGAAGCCGTTCTTCCCGTGTGTCATCAGATCGGGCGCCATGCCGATCGGATAGGCCACCGAAGGCCTTCCGCATGCCATCGCCTCGCCGATCATCATCGGTCCGGCGTCCTGGATGGAGCAACTGACGAAGAAATCGCTCGCCCGGTAGACCTCCGCCAGGGACGCATCGCCCCTCACCGGCCCCAGGTCGGTGTAGGTGATATTTTTCAACCCGACGGGCAGATGCCCCGTCTCCCCGATCGCAAGTACGTGCAGCGGGACGCCTTGGGCGTCCAATTCAGCAAGAGCCGCCTGGAACAAACCGAAGCTCTTGTAGGGAATCGAGGGTGAAAGCGCCCGGACCAGCAGGATGCGCCGGTCATTGGGAAGCCCGAGCTTTTCACGGGCCGCCTGTTGATCCCGGGTGGTATTCAGCGCGACCAAGTCCAGCGGAATCGGGAAAGTACGCGAGGGCAGTCTCCGCAGGATTGAGCTGCGCATCGCATTGGTCGCCGACCAGCTACTAGGGGCGAGCACTAACGCTCCGATGGCCTCCCAGGTCTGCCGGCGACGCTCGGCCTGCCGCGATGAGATGTCCGCTTCGTCATTGGAAGCGATAAGCGGGCAGCGTCCGCAGCCCTGCATGTATCTCTCACAGGACGGCGGCGGATAATGGCAGCCGCCCGTGGCGTGCGCCATGTCGACCTGCCAGAGGGCCACCCGTGCGCCGAGGGCTTGGGCGATCTCGCGGACGGCCTCCGGGCGGACGAAGCCGCCGGACCAATGGACGAGGACGAGGTCCCACTTTGCCGAACGCGCGCGGGCATGTCGGATGATCGGCTCAGCCGGGAAATTCGCTTCCGCGTCGAAATCATAGACCCCGACCGGCTTGACCCCGAAGCGCTTCACCTTGGCGAAGGCCCGGCCCAGCCCCCAGACCAACTTTTGCCAAGGATTGAGCAGGCCATTTGCGGGTACCATCGGCACGTCCTGGCGCTTCTGCTTCAGGACATAGGCGACGGATTCGACTCCCTGGCCCAGCAGGGCCTGATGGATCCGGACGAAGCCATCGGCCGCGCCGCCGCCGGTATCCATCTTGGATAGGTGCAGTATCTTCATCCTTGGCTTCGGGGATATGGCCTCCGCGGCAAAGTGACGAACCAAAAGCACGACGCCAAACGGGTTGAAAGATACCGGACCTTCGCAAGTATGCCAACCGATGGCCCCGCTCATCTACGTGATCAACCTCGACCGAGACGTCGAACGGATGGCCTCGATCCGCGCCAACCTCGAGGCGCTGGGACTGCCGTTCGAACGCCTGTCCGCCGTCATGGGAAAGGACGTGCCCGAGTGGGAGAAACTCGTCGATCTGCCGACCTACGCTTGGCGCAACCGACTGGACACCCCGCGGGCCGGCGAAATCGGCTGCTACCTGAGCCACCTCAAGGCCATGGAGACCTTCCTGCGGACCGACGCCCCGTGGTGCGTAGTCCTCGAGGACGACGTCGAAGTCCTCCCCGCCTGTGCAGAAATCCTACGTTCCCTATCCGAAAAAGATGACTGGGACCTCGTGAAGCTCTTCAACTTCCACTCCGGGATGCCCGTGAAGAAGCGCGAACTCGTCGGCGGATACCGGCTCGTCGCGCACCTGACCCGCACGACCTCCTCCGCCGCCTACGTCGTCAACCGCCGCGCCGCCGAGACCTTGCTGAAGTCGATGCGGCCTATCACCGAGCAGGTCGACCACGCCCTCGATCGCCCGTGGGAGACCGCCCTACGCACCCGCGGCATCCGACCGATGCCGGTCGTCCTCGCTCCGGTCGCGCACACCGCCAGCACCATCGGCTATCAGGACAAAAAGAAGGGCCGCCCGCTGGGCAAAGCCGTTAAGCTCTTCCTCTCCCGCGCCAAGAAAGAGATCAGCCGTTTCGGGTATGGGTTGTACGAAGCAATCGTGACTTGAACCAAGGGTGACGCGCCAGGAGGTAGCGAAGTTTCAGCCATTGCCTATATAGGACACTCGAGCCGCGATGACTGCAGGCTAGATAGTGTGAGTCGTATTGCCGATTCGTGACGGCTGGCTCAACTTGCTCCCAATTCGTGGCGGGGTCATGGGCTTCGCGCGGAACCGACCAAGGGGGGCCACCTGCGCCGTGATGCGCTCCATCTCCGTCGAAGCCAATATTCAGGACCAAGTTCCACCTTGGCACCACCGTCAGCTGCCCGCTGCGCAAGCACTGGACCAAAAGCTGGAAATCCCAGGTATGGCTGTCCCCCCGGCTGGTACGCTGGATCTCCTTGCTAAGCTTGGCCACCATTCTTGGATGGGCCACCTGAACCCATTCCTCATGGGGGCTAATCTCCGGGACGCGCAGTCGGTAGGCATTCCAGGTGCGCTTCCAAGTGGCCCAACCCCAGCAAGAGACAGCGCGGCTGAAGGCGTACTCGCCGTCGATACGCGCAAGTCCGGCCATGTTGGATCCGGAAATCAGTGCGACCCTTTCGTCGTGCCGATACCTTTCGAGCATAACGGCGGAATACCTGAAAAACGCCGGCGAAGGCAGACAGTCATCCTCCAAGATGATGCCTTCTTCGGCCCGGCCAAGAAACCACTCGATGGCAGAGCTGACGGCCTTGCCGCAACCCAAGTTCTGATCGAGGAATCGGGTTTCGACGACGCACGGCCAATCGACCAGGTTGATGATGTCGCGGACTTCGGCGACCAAAGCCGCTTCCCCTGGCTTGTGCGCTCGCGGCCCGTCGCAGGCGATGAAAAGCCTGGCTGGCCGAGCCGCGCGGACAGCCGAGAAGACGCGTAGCGTAGGCCCAGGACGATTGAAAGCGAGGATGAGAACCGGCGGGGTTTCCATGGATGACGCTTACGATTTAGCCCCGTAGACCTGCTTGCAAATCATAAGCATCAGGGGGCGGGGCAATTTGCTGTTGTCCGACCTAAAGGCTCCGATTAAGTGACATCTGCTCTCCTTCGCCCAGGAAGAGAAAGAGCCATCGTGACCACCATGAAAATATTCGTCGTCCATTATAAGAAACTGACAGAACGCAAAGCGCTGATATCCAGCCAGCTGAAAGCCAACGGCCTGGACGCCGAATTCGTCGAGCAGTACGAGCGGGGAAACCTGCGCGAGGAGGACCTTGATATCTTCGACCGCCGCAAGAAGTACGGCTTCTTCGGTCCGAGCATGCCCAAGGTCCAGATGGCCATCACCCTGTCCCACCTCTACGCCTACCGGCAAATCGCCAGCGGCCATCCGTTCGGCCTGGTGCTGGAAGACGATGCGCGCTTCGATGAGAAGCTCTCGGCGAACATAGCGGGGTGCATGGCCCAGCTTCCGGCCAATTGGGATATGCTTTTCATCGGCGACGGCAGCAAATTGCACATCCCCGCGTCAGAGACCTCCCCGGGCCGGAAGGTATACCTGAAGTCGCGGGAGGCGACCCCTTGGGGCGGCGATGGCGCGACTCGATGCGCAGACTCCTATCTCATCACCGGCGCGTGCGCCACCAAGTTGATCGAATATTCCCTACGGGAGGACCGAAGGATTCGCTTACCCGTCGACTGGTGGCTCAACCAGGCGATCCGTGAGCTCGGCCTCGACGTCTACTGGGCGGAACCGACCTTCGTCACCCAAGGCACGCAGAGCGGCTTATACGACACTTCCTATTAAAAGGGCCTCACGAAACCACATGAAATATCTTGTTACGGGCTCGGCCGGCTTCCTGGGGGCTAATCTTTGCCTTCGCCTTTTGGCAGACGGACATGAAGTCGTCGGAATGGATAACTACCATTCCGGGACGCGGGACAACACGGCCATGTTGCGCAAGTTGCCGGGCTTCAATTTCGTCGAACACGACGTGGTCAATCCTTACGACATCTCTTGCGACGTCCTCTGCAATCTCGCCTGCCCGGCCTCACCGCCCCACTATCAGAAAGACCCGGTCTACACCCTGCGGATCTCCGTCCTCGGGACGCTGCACGCCCTCGAGAACGCCGAAAGACATAAGGCGCGCCTGCTGCACGCCTCGACCTCCGAGATCTATGGCGACCCACTCGTCCACCCCCAGCCGGAGGCCTACCTCGGCAACGTTAACTCGACCGGACCTCGGGCTTGCTACGACGAGGGTAAGCGGGCGGCGGAGACCCTTTGCGCCGACTTCACCAGGCTAGGCCGCGTGGATGCGCGCCTGGTCCGCATCTTCAACACCTACGGACCGCATATGCGCGGCGATGACGGACGCGTCGTCACCAACTTCCTCCTACAATCTATGTCAGGGAAGCCGCTCACGGTCTATGGAGCCGGCCAGCAGACTCGCTCGTTCTGTTATGTCGACGATCTGATCGAAGGATTCGTCCGCGTCCTCGCCCTGCCGGAGAACCAAGGGCCGATCAACTTGGGTAACCCCAACGAATTCACGATGCTGCAGCTCGCTGAAGCCGTCCAAAGCTTGGTCGGCTCGTCCCTGCCGCTCCGATTCGAGCCTCTGCCGACCGACGACCCGAAGCAACGGCGGCCGGATATCGCCAAGGCCCAACGTCTGCTGGGCGGATGGGAGCCCAAGGTGCAGCTGGCTGAGGGCCTCGCAAGGACCTTGGCTTATTTCCGCAAGCAACCTTCCGCCTGAATCCGATGAAGCCTCGCATCCTCAACATCGCCTGCATCGGCGCAGGATACGTGGGCGGACCCACCATGGCGGTCATCGCCGACCGCTGTCCGGAGGTCTCGGTCACCGTCATCGACCTTAACGAGGCCAGGATCGCGGCCTGGAATTCGGATGCGTTGCCGGTCTACGAGCCAGGTCTCGACGAGGTCGTGCGTCGCACGCGTGGCCGCAATCTGCGGTTCATCCCCCAGCGTGAAGGCGCGGCGGCGGTGGCAGCGGCCGACGCGGTCTTCATCTCGGTCAACACGCCGACGAAAACCCAGGGTTCAGGCGCTGGCAAGGCCTCCGACCTGAGCTACGTCGAAGCCTGCGCGCGTTATATCGCCGAGCACGCCAAAGGGCATACTATCGTGATCGAAAAGTCCACGATGCCGGTCCGGGCGGCCGATACGATCAAACGGATCCTCTCGACCAGCCCTCACGGCGGGACTTTCGACGTCCTCTCGAATCCCGAGTTCCTCGCCGAAGGCACGGCAATCCGTGACCTAGAGAAGCCGGACCGCGTCCTGATCGGCGGCGAAGCCTCTCGCGCAGTGGAAGCCCTTGCCGAGGTGTATGCGCATTGGGTCCCTGACACTGCCATCATCCGGACCGGACTCTGGTCGGCGGAGTTATCCAAGCTCGCCGCCAACGCCTTCCTGGCTCAGCGCGTCTCTTCGATCAACGCCATCTCCGCCTTATGCGAGGTCACCGGAGCGCAGGTGGAGGAGGTAGCGAAGGTTCTCGGCAGCGACTCCCGGATCGGACCTAAGTTCCTGAAGGCCTCCGTGGGCTTCGGCGGATCGTGCTTCAAGAAGGATCTGCTCTCGCTAGTGTACCTATGTGAATTCTACGGCCTGACCGAGCCGGCGGCCTATTGGCAGTCCGTCCAGGACCTTAACGAATGGCAGAAGCGCCGCTTCGCACAGATGGCGGCCGCCCATGCGAAGAAACACGGGGGCGTCGTCGCCGTGCTTGGCCTGGCGTTCAAGAAGAACACCAACGACTTCCGGGAATCACCCGCCATCGATATCTGCAATCATCTGCTGGCGGCGGGCATACGGCTGCGACTCCAGGATGGGCGCGTGGACCCTGAGGCATTCCGCTCCGTCTTAGTGGATGAGACGCAGGCTGGGTTTGCTTTCTTCTCCCAAGTGGAAGAGGCGGTGCGGGGTGCGGGGGCGATCCTGATACTGACGGAATGGGACAGCTATGCCGAAATCGATTGGGGTAAGCTCTCCAGACTTTCGGCCCCAGGCATAACGATTTTCGATGGGCGGACGATCGTGGACCGGGTATCAGCGATGAAGGCCGGCTTGCCAGTGTTTGTCGTAGGTCAAGGTAACGACAAGTAGGCCTCACAGAGACGGGGCACAATCGATGAACGAATCGCTTTTCGATCGAAAGGCTCGTCTTCATTTACCCTGTTGCCAATACTGACAGCCTCACCTCTTATAGTCGCACATGAGAAAGCAGAGCCTTAGCGTAGTCTTACCTACCTATAACTGCGCCCCACTGATGGCTCGGCACCTTGATTCGATGGATGCCTGGGCCGACTTGGCGGACGAAATCCTCGTCGTGGACAGCCGTTCGACAGACGGGACTCTTGAGTTGATTCGTAATCGGCTCCGCCATCCGAATATCCGAATCATCGAACGTGACCGCGGCCTCTACGAATCCTGGAACGAAGGAATCGCCGCGACGACCGGCGATTGGGTCTACATCAGCACAGCCGGAGACACCATTGAGCGCGAACACCTGCTTCATCTTCGTGAGCTCGGCGAACGTGCCAATGCAGACGTAGTCATCAGCCCTCCACGGTTTGTGGATGAGAACGGCGTTTCATTGACCGACATGAGCTGGCCTCCTCACAGGATTGTCGCTAGTTATGGCGATGGACGGCCATTCACCCTGAGTCGGATGGCCGCAGGACTTCTGGCTTTCACCCATTTTCCGAGCAGCTTACTAGGTAGCTCGGCTTCAAACCTCTACCGAGGCGAAACTCTACGCAGCCGCCCATTCGCGTGTAATTTTAGAGGAGGGGGTGATACTGTATGGACGATGCGCAACGCCCTGTCGCTCTGTTTTTGCCTTACCCCTAGGGTGGGCTCAGCTTTTTGCGTCCATCCGAAGGATGACAAAAAAATGTCCATCGATGAGGCTCACGCATTCATGCTCAGTTTCTCTGACGAAAAATCGGCGTTGGCCCGAAGCATCTCCGATGCTTACCCCGGGCAAGGATGGTCCGCGCTGAGTGCTGAGTCCGTGCTATTCGCCAATACCCGTAACTTAATCCAAAAGCGGCGAAGCGAGCTGGCTTCCGGGAAGTCGAATCCCTTGAAGCTATTTAGGTGGTTTGGTCTGACTGCGACTTTTATGTGGCAGCGTTTTCGGCTAAGCGTCCACCGCCGTGATATCAGTACCCGCCTGATCGCAAAAAGTCTCGCCGATACCCGCCATTTCCAGCCCGTATCCTAATCTTCATCCGAACCTATGAAGGCGACATCGGCTGGTTACGCTATTGCCTGGCTTCGCTGCGTCGCAACCTAGGCGGATGGGATGTGATAGAGATCTGCATTCCTGAAGGGCAATAGTACAAGCGCATCACCGCTCGTGACTGAGTAAGCTTAAGCAAGTGGCAAGAAGTCGTCCATCGGGCCTTCGTAAAGCGACCATCGCATGAGTGTATGCGGCGTGCGCCGCAGTTTTTTACGACTGAAACACTCGTCTCGCTCGACCATGCCTTGCCGCGACTCGAAGCCCCTGCTCTTTCCCAGCCCTATCGGCTGATCTCCGAGCTCAACATACTGGGCTACTTCTCCGGGATTCATGAGCGAGCTGGATATGTCTTTCTGGACCTCGTGCACGAAGCCATTCCGCCGAATCCTGCGACACAGAACTGGAGTTGGGGCGGGATCACGCCCGAGGTATTCACCCAGCATGTCGCGCTCGGCGTAGTCGATTCTGGAAGTCCACCTGACTTCAGCCAGCTCCCGCTACGGCCCTCGGGTCCGAAGTTTCTTGTGCGTTGGAAGCATTTACGTTACGCGATTAAGCGTTTCTTCCGCGGACACCAATCTTCCCGCGCGCGACCCGAATCTCAATTTCGCAAGAGTTACACTTCGTAATTAGTCAATAAAAGCTGCAGACTATGCTTGCTGCTTCGATACTCCTAAAGATTATCACCATATGAAAAAGAGGCGCTTCCACGGTCAATTTAAGCCGCCGGTCGATCAATACCTCTTCGAGCGATACTTCCCGACACTCCGAGGCGGAATCTCTCTCGAGTGCGGCGCTCAAGATGGTCTAGCCGATAGCAGTTGTTTTTTCTTCGAGGAAAGGCGCAGCTGGAAAGGCGTCAATGTCGAGGCCTCGCCGCCCATCTTCGAAAGGCTGCAACGCAACCGACCCCATTCAACCAATCTCAACTTGGCGCTCTCTAATCGCTCAGGGATGGCCCGCTTTACGCATGTAGTTTCCCCCCAATACGGAGACAACTTCGGGAATGGCAGCCTTACGCACCTTCCAGCGCACCGAGACGCACTTGCCAAGGAAGGGTGCCAATTCGTCGAGTATGAGGTACGGACTGTCACATATCCCGACCTGATCGCCGAGGCGGGGATTGGCCGCTTGGATCTTCTTGTCCTCGATGTCGAAGGCCATGAAGCGCAGGTCTTCGAGGGCATGCGCCAGGGGGCCTTGCTTCCGAGCGTGCTGTGCGTAGAACACGGACACTTCGGTGTCGAAAAGACGCGAGAGATGCTCGACGGGCTCCCCTTCCGCTTCGACTCCGCGCTTCATGTGAATAGTTACTACGTCAATACGCTAAACCCGCCAGCCAGGCCCAGCGCACTCGCCAGACTCTGGGACAAGGTGAGGGGCGATTGACTCGGGCTCGGGCTCTGAACACTATCGGACCGTCGATGAACACGGCCCTTCCCGCCATCCATATTCCCGTCTACCGCCCGGAACTCGGAGGAAGTGAGATGGCATACGTCCAGCAATGCCTCGAGAGCACCTGGATCTCCTCGAAAGGAGAGTTCATAGACCGCTTCCAGGTCGACTTTGGACGCTTCATCGGTGCTGAGAACGTGGTAGCCGTGACCAACGGCACGGTCGCGCTACATCTGGCCCTCCTCGGCGTTGACATTGGACCTGGCGATGAAGTCATCGTGCCCAGCCTCACCTATGTCGCCGCGGTGAACGCGATCCGTTATGTCGGGGCCGAGCCCGTCTTCGCCGATGTCGACCCACAGACTTGGCAGGTCAATCCGGCCCACGTCGCCCGCCTGATCACACCACGCACCCGCGCGATTCTAGCCGTACACACCTACGGTCAGGCCTGCGACCTCGCGACCATCGGCGCCCTTTGCCAGAAACATGGCCTGCGCCTCATCGAAGACTGCGCCGAGGCCTTTGGCACGCGCATCGGCACCCAGCACGTGGGGACTTTTGGCGACGTCGCCACGTTCAGCTTCTTTGGTAACAAGACCGTCACGACTGGCGAAGGCGGCATGGTTATCTCTCGTGACGCCAAGGTCCACGCGCTGATATGTAAACTCCGCGGACAGGGTCTCGCCGGGGATAAGGAATATTGGCACGATATCGTCGGTTATAACTACCGCATCACGAATATCTGCGCGGCCATCGGTGTGGCACAGATGGAAAGGGCCGAGGAGCTCATCGCGCGTAAACGCAAACTGGCGTTAGCGATGCAGTCCAGCATGGCCGACCTGCCGCTCACATTTCACCTCGAGCAGCCCGGCACTACACACTCTTTCTGGATGATTTCCGCGTTGGCCAAGTCGGAGGCCGAGCGCGACGGCCTTCGTAAATTACTCCGCCTTGAAGGTATCGAAACCCGCCCGGTCTTCCATCCAGCTCATACCTTGCCGATGTATGCCGCCGGCCAGACAGGGCTCGACGTTTCGGTCGATCTCGCCGCTCGCGGCCTGAATCTGCCTAGCTGGCCAGGATTATCCGCGGCGCAGGTGGAGCATATCGTCTCCGCTTGCCGTCGTTACTTCGGTGGCTAATCTACCACCTCCAGCCAGCGACGACTTGGCCGATCCGCGTGTGGGAATCTGTGCTGACGTCCTAATCGGGTGGGCCGGAGGCATGGATTTAGTTCTTTATGTGGCACGATCCATGAAGGCAGCTCGGCCTACGGGTGGTCTCGTCCTGCTCGTGCCAGGCGAAGCTCCAGTCAGAACCAAACTCACGTGGAAGCTGTTCCGTTACGCAGTCAAAGATGCAATCAAGGCCTTGCTCCGACGTCGGAGGCTCAAGCAGCATCCAGACGAGACCAGGAGCCAGGCTATCACTGAACTAATCGGCCGGATGAGAGAAGTCTACCCAGCGATCGAGGTTCGCCACTCAGCCGGCCTTGATGACGGGTTGGCACAGGCTGCGGCCGACCTGCGGCTCGACGCGGTCTACCTGGTAATGCGATTGCCTAAGCCTCGGCCAGACTGCGCCCTCGTCGGCTACGTTCCCGACTACCAGCATCGGCACCTACCGCATCTTTTCTCATCAAAAGAGCTCACTGAGCGCGATGAGGTGTTCGGCCGCCTCGTCGCAGGAAGCGACGCCATGGTCATGAACGCCAAGGCTGTTGCTGAGGATATGCGTCGGTTCACGACCGACCCTCTACCGGGGCTGCACGTGCTGCCTTTCTCGCCTAATCTGAACCCTGAGTGGCTACAGGATCGCCGCGAGCTACTCGCCACCTACGGAGTAGATGGCCCTTACTTCATCGTCTGTAACCAATTCTGGATGCACAAGGACCACCTCACGGCTTTTTGCGCCATGGCAGAGATTGCCCGCCACCGACCTGAGGTCTCCCTCATATGCACGGGAAGCACGACCGATTATCGCGATCCTTCCTACTTCGCGAAACTAGAGGCCGAAGCTGATAAGCTCGGCTTGGGCGCTAAACTCCGTTTCCTCGGCCACATCCCAAAACGTCATCAGATCGAACTTCTTAAGCATGCGGTGGCCTTGGTCCAGCCAACCCTTTTCGAGGGCGGTCCGGGCGGCGGGTCGACCTATGAGGCGGTCGCTCTAGGGCAGCGCGTGCTTTTGTCGGACTTGTCAGTAAATCTCGAGGTAGACGGAGGTGACGTCCGTTTCTTCCCTTGCGGCGATTACCTCGCTTTGGCTCGACTAATGGCGACGGTCCTGGACGAAGCCCCCACCCAGTGCGATCCGGCGGCCCTGAGCGCAAACAGTGAGGCACGTCTTCGACGTAATGGCGAGGCCATCTGGGCCTCCATCGACTCCGCCATCATAGCTCGCAAAGCACGTTAAGGCTGTCGCCGCTCCTCGGCCGACAATAATGCCTCGGCTTCCAGCATCACCTTGGAGCGGCTGGCGATCTTGCGCGCAGGAGAGCCGAAATAAACTCCCCAGGGTGCGCACTGAAAGCCTCGCTTGATCAAGGACATCGCGCCTACGGCCGTTCCCTCAGCGATATGCGCGCCGGGCAAGACGATGCTGCCGGCGCCAATAATGGCATGGCGACCAAGGACGACCGGCGCGACGTCAACCTTGAGGTATTTCTTCGGGACTGTCGGGTTGGTCAGGGCGGCGCCGCTATAATCATCGGAAGCCGAGTAGACCTTTGTACCGTGCGAGATCGCAGTGAAGTCCGCCATGGTGATGCCGCCGGAACAACCTAGGTAAGCGCCTGCAGCAATATGGATATAGCTACCCAGCTCGAGACTGCCGGAAGCAGCCGAGATAACCACATAGTCGTCGATACGCACATGGCTTCCAATTCGGACGTTTTTCGCGCCGATGATCGCGCAGTTGCGTGAGATCTTTACGTCGTCTCCGTATGCCGCGAAACCGAGCTGGGCCAGTTCTTGTTCCGTAAAATATCCTTTATCGAGGGGACTCATGTTGAGCCCCTACAACCTAGCTGTTGCCGTAAACGGGGCAACCTCAACCGATACGGAAATACAGGTCGCTTCGTCCTTCCCCTGCCCTGCGGGATTAGGCTAAGGTGCGCTCATGTCCCAACGGCCTCTTGGTTTCGGCATCTGGGGAACCGGCATGATCGCCGAGTTCCATGCAAAAGCGCTCGCGGAAATCGCCGGCGTGAAGCTTGTCGCAGCCTATAACCGCTCGCCGGCCAAGGGACGCGACTTCGCGGCCAAGCACGGCATCACCTTCGCCGAGACGCCGGAGACTTTGCTCGCGAATCCGGACGTCGACATCGTCTGCCTCTGCACGCCCAGCGGCGATCACCTCGCCCCAGCCCTCGCCTGCGCTAAGGCCGGCAAGCACGTTGTCGTCGAGAAGCCCCTCGAAGTCACCCTCGCCCGCTGCGACGCACTCACCACCGCCTGTGCCAAAGCCAGCGTGACGGTCGCTGGCATCCTGCCGCGTCGCTTCGGTTCCGGGGCGGTCGCGCTCAAGGCCGCGCTCGAAGCCGGCCGCTTCGGCAAGCTCACCCTCGCCTCCGCGCTCATCCCTTGGTGGCGCACGCAGGCCTATTATGATTCCGCCGCTTGGCGCGGCACGTTCGCCCTCGATGGCGGCGGCGCCGTGATGAATCAAGGGATCCACACGGTCGATCTGCTCCTCTGGTTGCTCGGTGCGCCCACGCGTGTTTCCGCCACGGCGGGCCTAGTCGCACATGAGGGCATCGAGGTCGAGGATATCGCCGCGGGCTGGATCGAATTCGCCAATGGCTGCCGCGCCACGCTCGCCAGCTCGACCGCCTGCTGGTCCGGTACGGGCTTCCCGGCCGAGATCCGTATCCACGGCACGACGGGTGCCGCCGTTCTGCGTGACGACAAACTGACCGCCTTCGAATTCGAAAAGCCCCTGCCCGCCGACGCTTCCGTCCTCGCACCGGCGACCGAAGGCGGCGGCGCCGGCGCTAATGACCCGAAAGCGATCGGTCACGCCTGGCATCGCGCCAATCTCGAAGAAGCCGTCGCCGCCATCCGCGCCGGCAAGCAGCCCGCCGTCAACGGTGCCGAAGGCCGTAAGGCCGTGGAGCTCATCCTTGGCCTCTATCAATCAGCCCAAAACGGGGGCTTGCCGACGAATCTTCCGCTTCAAGAGGATCCTCACCTGCGGCCATTAGGCCATAAGACCATCTCGAAATGAAACCGCGCGAATTCATCAACAAGTACCTCCTTGGCGGACGACGCATCGTCAAAGGAGCTCCCAAGGCGGGTATCGCCTGCTTCCTCGGCGGCGTATTCCCTGTCTCGGGCGAGCATGCCTTGATCCGCATAGGCGGGGATTATGATGGTGGCTACTTGGTCCCTGACGACCTGGTCGGTATCAAGACCTGCTTCTCACCAGGCGTATCCAATAATGCGGGCTTCGAGGAGGCCTTAGCCGCACGCGGGATACGCAGCTTCATGGCCGACTATTCAGTGGAAGGTCCGCCCGTACAAAACCCCCTTTTCCATTTCGAGAAGAAGTACCTCGGTTCCCGTAACGATGAGATTCTGACGACGCTCCCGGCATGGGTGGAACGCAATGCACCCGACGAAAAAGACATGGTCCTGCAGATGGACATCGAAGGCGCTGAATACGCCGTCCTGCTCTCCACGCCGCCGGAAGTCTTGAGGCGATTCCGCATCATCATCATCGAGTTTCACGGGCTCGACTCGCTCGCCGAAACGAGGGGACTCGAACTCATCGGTATGTCGTTCGAAAAGCTGCTGATGGATTTCGATGTCGCGCATGCTCACGTCAACAACTGCTCCGAAGCCATAAGCTACGCGGGCTTCGATCTGCCCTCAGTCATGGAGTTCACCTTCCATCGTAAAGACCGCTCCCGGTCCCGTAAGCCTACGCTGAGATTTCCCCACCCCCTCGACCAAGCCTGCGATCCCGCCAGAAAAGATATTCGGCTGCCTGCGTGCTGGCATGCTTCACCTTAGGTTTTAAAGACGAAGCAGAATAGCACGCCAAGATGCCGGCGATGCCTTTGCTGTTACTGCTTCATGTTGCCACGAAACTCCTCAAGCAGCGGGGCTGACTTGGAACGTTCGGCACCGGAGCGGGCAAGCACTTTGAAGAACGTCATCACGACAATCTTCATATCGAGCCAGAAGCTGCGGTGGTTGACATACCAGACATCGAGGGCGAACTTCTCCTCCCAGGTGAGGGAATTGCGGCCGTTGACCTGGGCCCAGCCGGTGACGCCGGGTTTGACCTCCATGCGGCGGGTCTGGAAGGCGTCATAGCGCGCGACGTAGCGCATGAGCAGAGGGCGCGGACCGACGACGCTCATGTCTCCGAGCAGGACGTTCCACATCTCAGGGAACTCGTCGAGCGAGGTGGCGCGCAGGAAGCGGCCGAAGGAGGTCAGGCGCTCTTCGTCGGACAGCAGCTGGCCATCCGGACCGCGCCCATCGGTCATGGTGCGGAACTTGACCATCCGGAAGGGCCGGGCGCGCAGGCCGGGTCGCTCCTGGATGAAGAGCACGGGCGAGCCGAGCTTGAGGCGCACGAGGATCGCGACGACGAGCAGCAGCGGCGCGAAGCCGACGAGCCAGCACGCCGAGAAGACGATATCGAACGCGCGCTTTAGCATCAGCGGGCCGCAGCGGCAGGCAGGTCGATCAGCTGCACGGAGGCTTCCTGCGGAAAGGCGCCGCCGGTGAAGGTGAGCTCATACTCGAGTCCGGTGGCCCAAGCCGGCACGATAGCCGGGACGACCGTCTGACGGGCCTGGCAGACCTGCGTGACTTCAGAGCGGGCGTTGGGGCCGAGGAAGCGCAAGGTCACGGCCAGCTGGGCTCCGTCGACCGGCAGCTCGTCGGCCCAGGTCCACAGCTGCAACCGTACGAGCTGGCCGCCCTTGAGGACCACCGGTGCGGCGATCGGCCCAACCTTGCCTGCCGGGGCAACCAGACGCAGGCCGGAGGGGAGCCGGTCGGTTCGGTTGAAAGCTGACGGAGCGACCTCGGTCGCGGTCGGGGTCTCAGCGAAATCATGACGATGCGCGACGGTCGCAACGTCCGCCTGCTGGGCGACGCGGTAAGCAAGCCAGCCTTTCGGCTGATCCGTCACGGCCCACTTCGCGAGCGCGGCGTCGTCACCACCGACGAGGAAACGCTCGGACCACTGCGTGCGCGGGTTCTCGCCGGGATACCAGCTCCACTTCACCGGCTGACCATACGCGCCCCAGCGGCGATTGAAACCGGCTTCCTTCGCGAGGTAGCCGCTTTCGGCCTTCGTCAGGCGACTGAGCGCGGCGAGGCGGGCCTCGGCGGAAGGGATGACCTTGCGCGCCTGGACGAGCTCACGGAAGCCGAGATAAAGGTCCCACGCTTCGGCGAACTGACCGAGTCGCCAGGCCTGGCGGCGGCGCGAGGCGGCATCCTTGGTCGGATCGCGCAGGATCTGTTGCGCAAGGTTGAGACGACGGCTCACCGCGGCGATCTCTTCGGCGGAAAGCACGAGGGCTCCGCGCTGATCGTGGAAATGACGGAGGAACTGGTCTTTGCCGCCCGCGATGGCGTCGCGCTTCCACGCGGCTTCGATCTGCGCATAGGCGCCAATCATCTCGTCGGCCGCCGGACCGTAGGCGCGGTCGAACCAGGTGCGCCGGAGGTTCTCGGTATTCGCCAAGCGGTCCTCGAGCAGCTTCGCCGCGACCCACAACTTGGGCGCATCGAAAGCCCAGAGCGGGTAGGCCTCGGCGTACCAGCCGCGGGCGCCAGCCGAGTAAGTGGCGTGGACGGACTGGATGAGCGCGGTGAGGTTGACGCGCGGCGAAGCAACTTCGGCGCCGTAGAGATAATCATAGACGCCGAAGCGCCGGACGCCGGACTTGGCCCAGGCGGCGAGGTTGGCCCGGTCCTGCGCGGCGAAGGCCGGATCGCCGTAAGCGGTGCGATCGGCGCAGACCCAAGGGAAGATCGACGGACGGAGCTTGATGGTCGGCGCTCGTAGGGTCTGCTGGTAGGCCAGCACGCCGATGGCGTGACGCTGGCCCTTCCGATCGCTGTCGGGCGCCCAGGCGGAGTCGGCGACGGCGTTGTAGAAACGGAAGACATAGTCGGTGCGCACCGGCCGCTCGCGGTACCAGCCCTCCGATTCCGCGGAGTCGTCGAACTTCAGGGTATCATTGACGCCGAGGGGCACGGCAAACGCGTCGGGATTCTGGCGGAAGAATTCCCGCGCATACTTGGCCCCGATCTCTGGGGCCCGCGGGTTGTCGAGGTGCGGGTTCGGGTCCACGGCATCGCCCTTGGGGACCGTCGGCTTGCCGCCGACCATGGCAAAGAGCATCGGCTCCTGTTTCCAAAGCTTCTGATCGAAAGCCCGGTAGAGTCCGTGCGAGAATTCCGGGGTGCGTCCGAAGCCGACGGAGAAAGCCCAGTCTTCGGAGAGTTCGTTGAGGCCGCTCAGCTGACGCCAGCGGAAATCCGGCCGGAACTCGTCGGGCTCCGGGAAGCCGAGCTGACGACGCGGAAGCCAATCGGCGCCCAGTTCGCCGGGGAAGGCGAAGAAGATACCGAGGTGCTGTTCGCAGAAACGGCCGACGGCGATACGCGTGGCGGCCGGGTTGTTGCCCAGCAGGAAGACGGACTGGCCGACGACCGCGCGGCGGGCGGTGTCACCCTCTTCTGCCTGGACCTTGATGCCGGCGGAGCGCGCCGCAGCGGTGCGGCCGACATAGATCGCCAAGGCCGGACTGCGCACGCCCTTGCCTTCATAGCGCGTTTCTGGACGGACGCCGGTGACACGTTCGCACCAATCCGCGAGCGAGCGAGCGGCGTACAGTTCGTCGATCTCCGGCTCGGCCGGCAGGACGATCGGCGCCCAGGCGCCTGCGTCGAATAAGCCACCCGCGCGCAGGGAGACGGAGAGCAACAGGAGGCAGGTCAGGGCCAGGATGCGGGGCATGGGCGGAGTTAGGGGACAAGTGGGCACGGGGGCAAGGGGACATGACTAACGAGAGGCCCCGGAGGCCCAGAGGCTCGGTTGAATAGAAAGAGGCAGCGAGGCAGGGTCGGCACTACGTGCCGACCTAGGTACAAAAGTGGCATTCACACTAGTTGCCCCGTTGACCAGTTACCCGGTTGGCATGGGATGCAATAGGTAGGGACGGTTCTCCGAACCGTCCGCTCGGCGGGCTCGAAGAGCCCGCCCTATCCTAGGCGCCTGGACGTGTTCCCAACCGCTAACCGCTAACACCTAAAACTGGCCTAGGGCCTCTTCCGGCTTGAAGCCGTATTACTGCAATGCAGTATTACGGCATGACCTACACTCTCGCCGTCAGCAAGCGCGGCACCCTCACCCTGCCCCCGGAACTCCGTCGTCGGCTGAAGCTAGACCAAGTGAGCTCTCCGCTCGTCATCGTCGAAGAGCGAGATGGAGGCCTCTTCCTGCAATCTGCCGTCGCCATGCCCATCCGCGACATCCCGAAGGCCACGATCCGCCAGTGGGTACTCAACGACGAAGCTGACGCCAAGGACCTGAAGGCTTTTCGCCGTAAGAAGTGAGGCTCTTCCTGGACTCGAGCGTGCTTCTGGCCGCGGCGGGGTCCTCAAAAGGGGCTTCGCGCCTGCTATTCGATCATGCTGCTAGCCGCGGCTGGCAGCTCCTGACCGCGGACTACTGTCTCCGCGAAGCTGAATTCGATCTGCCTAAAGTCGGGAAGAAGGCCGAACTTGGCTGGAACGTAATCATCCGGCCCGCCGTCATGACTACGGTGACGCGGCTCACGCTTGATCGGCCGCTCATCTATCGCGCGACCAAAGATCGCCCGGTCGTGATTTCAGCCTTAAGCCAAAAGGCGGACTATCTCCTGACGCTGGATCGGGATGATTTCCATGACCTGCTCGGCCGAAGCGTATACGGCTTACCCATCCGAACGCCTGGGGAGTTCTTGCGCGAAATCAGGTAGGGTCGGCACTACATGCCGACCTATTTGCCCTAGCGTGCTCCAACCGCACCCACCTGAAATGGGCACAAAAAAGCCGCGCATGGTGCGCGGCTTGATGGTGATCGCCAGACCTAGGCTCAGGCCAGCTTCCGATTCCGGAACAGGACATCCACCTGGATGAGCTTATCGCCCGTGTACATCAGATCGACGATATCCACGACGCCGAAGCCCTCGCCGTGCAAGAATGCGACCACTTCTTCGAGATGGGGTGCGCCTAGGTTGTAGTCATGCGTCTGGAGCTCCAGCAGCAGGAAGCGGGAGTTGCGGATGATCGGCAGGCCGCCGCGGATGACGTCGAGCTCGGCACCTTGGATGTCCATCTTGATAAGGTCATAGCCTTCGTCAGAGCCGAGCAGGGTCAAAAGCGTGACGCAGCGGCGCTTCTCTGCCCCAAACGTATAGCCGGTGTTTTCGCGATAGATGCCGTTGCCCGAGCCGGTATCGCCATCCAGGCATTTGAAGTAGTCGACCTCACGGCCGTCCACGTCGCCCAATACAGCGATCCTGAAATCACCAAGAGGCCTCAGGAAAGGCTCCTTGTCGGTATTGGCGTCGACCATCAACACCTTTGCCTCCGGGTAGACCTTCTTGAGGAGCATCGTCCATTTGCCTTCAAAAGCGCCAAGGTCGAGCACGCGACGAAGCTCGACGCCGGAGGCGCGGAGGTAGGCCAATCGCTTGGGGTGCGTCAGTCGGTCCTTCCGGGGCCGGAAGAAATTGATGAAGCGCTTGAGTGGGTTGAGCATCGGAGGCGGATGATGAGAGGCGAGCTAGGCGATCCAACCAGGAGTCGGACGGATTCCGTCGGCGAGAAAAGCATGCCGGAGCGCGGCGGCCAAGTATTCCCCTGCCCTGCTTGGCGATAACCGGGGCGCATACTCGCGGGCTTTCGCCTGTTCGTCTCTCAGAAGATCTGGTTGAGCGATTCGGCGGGTCACGGCCGCCGCCAAGGCGGCGATATCCTCGCTCGGTACGATCGCCCCGGCCATGGAACCGGCGACAAGTCCGGCGGCGCCGACCCTATCACTCGCGACTACGGCAAGTCCGCACTGCAAGGCCTCGTTCACGAACATGCCCCAGCCGTCGAAACGGCTCGGTACGACGGCGAGGTCGAAGCGCGGAAGCTCGGCGACAAGGGCGGAGGAAGGTACGGTGCCTCGGAAGACGATCCGGCCGGCCAAACCATCACGGGCCGCCTCAGCCTCCAACTTAGGGCGTAGCGGGCCGTCGCCGAAGACATCGAGCGTCCAGCCTTGGCGAGGCAAAGCGCGGCAAGCCGCGAGCAAGATATCAGCTCCCTTACGTTCATTGAGCTGTCCGGCGTAGACCAGCCGTAGGTCGCCGCGGTCAGGCGAGCGAGAAGCAGGTAGCGGGATTGCTTCCTGGTAGAGATACGGAAAGAGCTGTTCCTCGGCGAAGCCCAGGTCGCGATAGAAATCCAGGCCGAGCTCGCCCATGGCGAAGACGGCCCGCATCTTGCCGAGAAACGGTCGGTAATGATAACGGGCCTTCCAGCGGCGAGCGACGCCCGCCCATCCTAGCATGATCGGGGACTCGACGATGAGCCCCATCTTGGCGTCAGGCGTTCGCGCGAGACGTCGGGCCGCGCGGGTGACGGGCTCGTAGGCGCCCAGGCCGGAGAAGATATGGATGGCCATGCGGTTGCCATCGATGAGGTCGTCGACCTGCTGCTCCCAGCCTGACGAAGGCAAAAAGTGGTCCCGCAGGCTGACGCGAGGAGCGGCGGCCCAGCCTTGGTTGCGTCGTGATGCCGAGATATCCTCACACCAGACACCCGTGACCGGAGCGGACCAGCCGGAGGCCAAGGCATCCAACGCCCCGGTCTGATGATGCGCAGGCATGTTCTGCCAAAAGAACAGCGGAGGCTGACTAGGCTGGATGGATGGACGAACGGAAGTCATGGCGGCTCAGGGCAGATGCCGGCGATACAGCGGCTCAAGCTCTCCGGCGCGAATCCGGCCGAGATAAAGCAGGCCGAGGAAATGAGCGTAGACAAGATAAGCCCAACGGCGGCGGCGGATCAGCCGGCTGATGACCTGATGGACCATCGACCAACCGATCGCCGGGAGCCTGAACCAGAAGGCCGCGCCGGCATAGAGCTGCGAGGCGATGAAGAGCCGGTTCCAGGCGAAAGCCAGGTCGACGTGGCGGGCCGAGGTGCGCCACTCATCCGTCACCAGATGGCGGACCGCGATATCCTCGCTCAGCACCGAGCGAAGGCCGGACCGCTGGGCGGCGCGGGCACACTGGACCGAGAACAGGAGATCTTCTGCGTAGGCGTAGCGCGTCATGCGTTCGTCAAAGCGCAGCCCATGGGCGGCAAGGTGATCGCGGCGGACCACGAACCAATAGCCCATCGCCCACTCGGTCGGCACGTCGCCACGGATAGGCGACGGATAGCGACCTTGGATCGAAGGCAGGATTCGCCCCTCCGTCAGGGCCGACCAAGTATTGACCAAGAAGAGCGCCCCGAACCAGCGCTGCGCCGTCGAGAGCGGCGCCTCCGCGCGGCTCAGGTCGCGGGCGGCCAGCATCGCGATGTCTGGCGCCGCCGAAAGCTTGGCGGTCAGGCGAACAATCAAGTCGTCGGGCCAGATCACGTCGTCATCGCTGAAGATGACCCAGTCGCCGGTCGCGGCCGCGATGCCCGCATTACGCGCGGCCGTCGAGGACGGTAAGGCCTGCCGGAGCAGGCGTAGTTGGTTCGTGCCCAGCCCGAGCTTGGTCATCATCCGGGCGACAGCCTCATGCGCTGCATCTTCCGATTGGCTGACGACGATCACCTCGCGCACGGCATCGCCTTGGCGCAGGATGCTCCCGAGCGTCGTCTCAAGGGAGGCGGCGCGCCGATAGGTCGGGATGACGACGGAGAAATTCATGCGGACAATTCGAACGCCCGAAGGTAGGCCGCGGCGAAAGCCGGCGGCGAAAAACACTCGCGCGCCCGGAGGGCGGCGGCCTGGCCTAAGCGGGCAGCGAGGGCGGTGTCCGTGATGAGCGCGTCGATCTGCTCAGCCAAGGATTCCGCCGACCCCGGCCGGGCATAAAGCACGGCGTCGCCGCCGACTTCGCGCATGACCGGCAGGTCCGTGAACACGCAAGGGAGACCCATCGCCATGGCCTCGGCCGCCGCGATACCGAAGCCTTCCTGGGGCCCGGTCGAGAAGACCGCGCCTCCCCACCCTGACATCAATTCCCAAGGACGGGCGATAGTGCCCGCGAGCATCACCTTGTCTCCGACACCCAGCTCACGGATCGACGCCTCTAGCGCGGGGCGCAGCAGACCATCGCCGACAAATGTCAGGCGAAACTCCGGATGACGGCGGGCGACCAATGGCACAGCCCGCAACAGAGTTGCGTGGTCCTTGAGGGCATCCAAGCGAGCCACCATGCCCCAATGTCCGCGCCCGGGCGCAGGCCGGGAGGCGGGCGACTGGAGGTACGCCGGCTGGATCGCGTTGGGAATATGCATGTTCGCATAGGCCGACCAACATGCATGGGCAGACAGTACCTGACGGACCGTCGCGGAGCAGGCCACGAGTACGGGGCGAACTCGCTGGGGCAGCAGCAAGCAAGCCAGCCCATGGGAGAGGCGAATCTTCCAATCCGACCGGCCGGCCGTGCCGATGTGTACCAAGGCTTTGGTATCCGCAGATAACGCTGACAAGACCAACGCCAAGCGGCTCGGCGTCCAGATGATGATCCGGGAAATATGCTGGCGAAGGCATATCATGCGCCAATGCTTGAACCAAGATAACCCAAAAGGTCGGCTCCAGCCGTCGACGACGACGACCTCAGCGCCCTCTTCACGCCATCGGGCCGCGGCAGCCCCCCGGCCATCCGCCGTGAAGATGGTGTGCCGCATTCCGGGAGCACCTTGGACGAAAGCCAGTAACGCCATCTCCACGCCGCCGAGCTGGGAGCACGGGCACCAATGATGGATGTGGGGAAGAGAAGAACTCTTCATCGGCGTAAATTACCCAAGAGCGTCAGCATGTGAAGAGGCGTGCTCATGGTTCAAAGGTCGGCGGATTCCTTTGACGCCCAAGCCGACCGAATCACCCGCCATGTGACGAGGGCGGAGACAAGGGTCGCCGCGACTACGACGAACCACGATATTGGCGCGAGAACTTGCGTGCAACCCATGAACAACGCAGCCCACAAAATGGATCGTAAGGCGGGGCGGCCGATCCAGCCGCCCGAACGCCGCCGCGAAATAGCCAGCAGACCGAGCGCGTAAATCGCATGGCCGAGGAAGAACGCGATGCCGGCGCCGGCCAGGCCGAAGTAAGGCACGGTGAATAAAGGCAGGGCTACCGAGCATGCGCAGGAGAATCCTTCCGCCATGATGACCGCCTTGGACGAACCGCGGGCCATGAGCCAGTAGCTCATCGGCCATGAAAGGAGGCGAAAGAGGATGCCCCAGGTCATCCACGCCAACACCGGCAGGGCCGCGTCGAAAGTCCGAGCGTAGAGCAGGTGGAGGCAGAAGCTGCCGGCGCCGACGAGGACGACCAAGGCCGGCAGGCCGAGCATCACGCCGACCTCGATCTGCCGGTCGACCAGGCGACGCGAAACGGACTCATCGGCCGCCGCGGCGACCTGCGGGAAAAAGCCGGCACCCATGGCGGAGACGACCAAGCCAGGGAGGCTGCCGGCGATCGCGGCAGCCGCCTGATAATGTCCCGCCGCTTCGAGCCCGAGCTGACGCACCAAGATCAGCCGGGTACCATAGGCCGCCAACTGCCCCATGAAAGCGACCGCCATGAAGGCCGCACCCAACTTGGCGAGTTCGCGCAGGTCCTGATCCTGAGCCTGAACCAAGGGGTCGACCGGACAGAGTCTGCTCGCTGACCTCCAAGTGATGACGGCCAGCAGCAGGGCTGCTAGCAACAAGCTTGGCGCGATACCCTTGACGCCGAGCATCCAGATGAGAGGGACGCCGACCAAGAGACCCGAGAGAGCGGAAAGCACCTGGCCTTGGGCTAGCGTGCGGAGCTGCCCATCAGCCTGCAGGCGAGCGGTCCAGATGCCTGTCGCCACGACCAGCGGGGCCGTCAGGCCCACGATCAACATGTCCGTGAGATATTGGCCGTCGGCGAAAGTCGCTGACGTCACGGGCCAACAGGTGAGCGCCGCGAGCGCGAGGCCGAGCCAGATCAGTCGGCGGCCGAAAATGCCGACGGCGGCGGATTTACGCGCCTTGTCCGCCGCTGGTGCGGCGGAGATGGCGCGCACGCCCGAGGTCCAGATACCCCAGGAGGAAACAGCGGAAAGATTGCCGCCGAAATTGGTGAAGATGCCCACGAGACCGACGCCGGCCGGGCCGAGCAGCATCGCCACGACCTTGGTACGAATGAGTCCGGCGACGAACGATACGGCCGTGGCGCCGCCCATGAAGACGCTGCTACGTATGACTTTGGAAGAGGACATCCTTGGGAGATCAGGGCCAGGTCGGCGAAGCTTAGGGCTTCAAGGCTTCGAAACCAAAACCGTCATCCCACCGCGATTTCGATTCGACTGCCTCGAAACCGGCGAAGGCGGAATCTCCGAACGAGGCAAGCCGCACGCCGACGAAACCCGCCTGGCGGAGCTCCTGCTCCATGGAAGGGTAATCCCACATCCAAAGGTGCGCGTCCCGAGAAAATAGGCTGCGCGCCCAAGCAAAGCCTCGAGGCGTCTGCGCGACGCCCATGTTGGTGGCCTCCACGAAGCGGGTGGCGGCATCGGGCCGCGTCGGGCTTTCCGCAAGATAATGACGGCAGAGCTGGCTGAGGTCGGGCAGCACCGACCTGAAGCAGCCGCCTGGCTGAAGGATCCGGAACGCCTCACGCAGCGCGAGACGGCAGTCGGCCAGCGTCAGGTGCTCCAAGGTATGCGAACTGTAGACCAGTTCGACTGAGGCGGACGCCACGGGGAGTCCCTTCACGACGTCGCCGAAGATCACCGTCTTGGGATAAGGCGCGCCGCGTCGCGCGATCGGCAAGAGGTTGAGCACAGGAGTGCGCTGCAACCGCAACATCGGACTGGAGTCGTAATTGACCCAGCCGTCCGGTCCGCAAAGGCCGGCTCCGAATTGGATTCTAAGGACCATAGAATTGATGTCAGGGTGTTTCGGGAATTTCCGCCAAAACGAAGTCACAAGAGGGGGAGAAACATTCTTCAAGGAATAAATATTTCTGCATCACCGATGGTGACTTCCTTGCCTTCGACGGAACAGACTGTACTGAATTTCACTATTTTCCTCTGAATTTCGACCGAAATGACGGTGACGGTCGCAACCAAAACGTCGCCAATGAAGACCGGGCGACGGAACTTCAAGTTTTGGGAGGCGTAAACGCAGCCACGACCAGGCAAGCGTGTTCCAAAGATACCAGAAAACAGGCTTGCTCCGTATAGTCCGTGGGCGATTCGTCGGCCGTAACGCGACTTGCTGGCATATTCCTCGTCCAGATGCACCGGATTATCGTCCCCTGAAAGCTCGGCAAAGCGTGCAACGTCCACCTCAGTAACCAGATGTGATATGGACGCCGACATGCCCGGGGATATTTCTTCGATTTTATATATGTGATGCATTCGAATAGATTTAGTCCTGATTGGCCGGCTAATTACCTATAGCTATCATTACCGTTGCGACCACCCGGTCGCGGTCCGCTTCGGTCATGGCCGCCCCGGAAGGCAGGCAGAGGCCTTGGTCGAAGAGACGTTCGCTGACTTTACCGCCGTGCATTTCGGCTCCGGCGAAGACAGGCTGGAGATGCATGGGCTTCCAGACGGGACGGGCTTCGATATTCTCAGCTTCCAACGCGAGCCGAACCTGCTCCTGGGTGACGCCCGCCAACTGGGGATCAATCGTCAGGCATGTCAGCCAGCGGGTGGATTGCCCCCATGAAGCCTCCGGCTGCATGGTCACGCCGGGCAATGATTTGAAGGCTTCGGCGTAGGCCGTGAAATGCCCGCGGCGACGCGAGACTTTGCCGGATAGGCGGGTGAGCTGACCCAAGCCGATGCTGGCGGCGATATTGCTGAGGCGGTAGTTATAACCGATGGTCGAATGCTGGTAATGCGGAGCGGGGTCGCGTGCCTGCGTGGCGAGGAAGCGCGCCTGCTTCGCCAACTCGGCGTCGTCGGTCACGAGCATGCCCCCGCCGCCGGTGGTGATGATCTTGTTGCCGTTGAAGGAATGGATACCGAAAAGACCGGACGAGCCTGGCGAGGCCTCGCCGTAGGTCGCACCAAGGGCCTCGGCCGCGTCTTCGATCAGTTTCACGCCATGCTTATCACAACAAGCCTTGATGGGAGTGATGTCCGCCGACTGGCCGTAAAGGTGGACGAGGACGAGCGCCTTGGGCTTCCTGCCCGCCTTGACCTTCTGCTCGATGACCGCGCAGGCGAGCGCGGGATCCATGTTCCAGCTTTGTTCTTCGGAATCGATGAAGACGGGCTTGGCGCCGAGATAGGTGATCGGCGCGGCGGAGGCGATGAAGGTGAGCGAAGAGCACAACACTTCGTCGCCAGGGCCGACGCCGGCGAGGCGGAGGGCGAGATGCAGCGCGGCGGTGCCGGACGAGACGGCGACGGCATGCTTTGAGCCGACGACGACGGCGAAATCTTCTTCGAACGCGTCGAGATTCGGACCCGCCGGCGCGATCCAATTGGATTGGAAAGCTTCCAGGACATGTTCGATTTCAGCCGACCCGATGTCGGGCGGGGAGAGGTAAATGCGGGGGAGAGGCATGTGATTAAAGGTGCAAAAGTGCAAATCGGAGCAGAGCTCCTGTGCAAAGGTGCAAAAGTGAATTCAGATAATACCTAGTTTAAGATGAGATAATAATGACGGGGCGGCTTCTTGATGACACCGGAAGGAACATTCAGCCTTCGGCATGGCATCCTTTACTAAATTTGAGGAGATTGAGGCGTGGAAGACCGCTGAGCTCATCGTCGTGCAATCCTACGGGCTGCTGAAGGATGGACCAGGCTCCCGAGACTGGTCGCTCAAGGACCAGATCCAGCGCGCCTCGGTCTCTATCATGTGCACCATTTCCGAAGGATTCGAAAGCAGGTCTGACCGTACTTTCTATGATATGCTGCGCCGGGCTAAGGGGTCTTGCGGTGAAGTTCGCACCTTGACCTATGTAGCCGCTAAGATTGGGCACATTCCACTTGAAAAATACAAGTCACTGAGGCCGCTCTGCATTAAATGCTCATCTCAAATTCAGGCTTTAATGTCTCATCTCGAAGCTACCCGCCCCGAGGTGCCTAGCCGAAAGAGGTGGTGAGCTACATTTGCCTTCACTTTTGCACCTTTGCACAGGCCGCAGGCCGATTTGCACTTTTGCACCTATGCTCGGCAATCCTACCGCCACTTCCTATCCGCATACAATCCTAGTGGGGCCAGAGCCCCGAACAACCTCCCATTCGCCGGATCCGCGAACAAATCCTCGATCCGGGCTCCTGAAGATATCCGCACAAACATCTGCTCATTCTTCTGATTCAAACCATACGCCCGGATATCTTTCCAGACGAGGGGCAGGCGTTCGAGCCGGCCGATGAGGCCGTCGCGCCAGCCGGCGGCCTGTTCTTCATACCGATTCGGTTCGCCGTTCACGAGATGCCAGAAAGCGACGTTCTGCTTCCCGCCGTTGGGCACGATGTACTGACCGGATTCGTAAGGCAGGAGTTCGCGCTCCCCCACCCTGCCCGGGACGGAATAGATGCGCTCGGTGCGGACGCACCCGTTATTGACCCAGCAGGAATCGGGATTGTGCGAGCCCGCGTCGACGACCGAGACTTTGCCTGGTTCCCAGTAGGCGACATAGACAAGGATCTGGGTGCCGCCGCGAACATAGAGCGCCTGCTTGGCTTGACTGAAATTAAGAATGCCCTGCGCGCTCGCCATGGCCGCCGAACTCCCGGCGATCGGGATCTCGCGCCGTGTCCAGCCCGGCACTTCGGGCAAGGCCTGCCCGAGCTCGCCGGTGAAGCCGCGCGGCCGCGGGGGCGAGAATTCGGCCGCCAGCACGAGCGCGAGCAATGCGACGAGCATGAGCGAGCCAAAGGTCAGCAGTGCCTTGCGCATATCAGAGGATGCGGGCTGGGCTCCCGACGACAGTTACTCCAGCAGGGACGTCGGTCACGACGACGGCGCCAGCACCGACGACCGAACGGCTGCCGACGGACTTGCCAGGGATGACGCTGGCCCGGCTACCCATGAAGACCCGATCGGCGAGCCGGACGTGGCCGGTGACGTCACACTGCGCGCTCAAAGTGGTCCAAGGCCCAAGGGAGGCGTCATGGCCGATGGTGCAGTTGAGGTTGACCGTGACAAAATCTCCGAGGTCGATGTCGACGGACACCACGGCTCCTGGGCAAAGAATGACGCCTTTACCCAGTTTCACCCGCGCTCCGACCAAAGCCCGCGGGTGCACGAGCGTCAGGAATTCAGCGCCAGCCGCCAACAACGGCGTGATGAGCTTCTCCTTGAGCGCCGGCATGCCAACGCCGCAGAGATAAATCATGTCGGCGGAAGGACGATGACCCGTCAGCGAATGTACAGGGGCGAAGCTGCCGAACGAGGCGAGCGCGGAGGCGTTGTCGTCGAGAAAGCCGGCGAGTTCCCACTCGCGGCCGCATGCGGGATGCTGGCCGGCCCAGGCATAAAGTTCCCGGCCAAAGCCACCGGCACCGACGATGAGAAGTTTCTTCATGGTTTATGCGGAAGGAGGGCGAGCAGGTCGGCGACGGTCCGACAGGCGCGGACCTGCGCGCCGGTGATCGTCTGCTGATGACCATGCTCGAAGTGGGACACCACCAACAAGATGGCCAAAGAATCCCAGTTGGGCAGCGAGCCGAGCACGGTCTCCGGCGTCGCGGCGGCTAGCACGTCGACGTCGGCACGCAAGGCGTCCAGTTTCTGTTCCGGAGTCATCGGGGGAAAGCAAGGGTGGGGGCGACGACCATCGGGCCGGCTTCGAGCGCCGCCGCGCCCCAGGAGAAGCCGACGCCAAAGCCGCAGACAACCAGCCGGCGACGGCTGCCCTGCAAGGCTTCAGCGCAAGCATGGGCCATCGCGGCCGGAATAGAGGCGGAGCTCTGGTTGCCGAACTGCTCCACGAGATTCATAGGGACTTTGGCTTCGGGAAAGCCGCATTTACGGGCGACGGAGGACACGACGAAACGGTTGGCCTGATGGAGCACGAGATGGTCCGTGACTTCCGGCGTCCAGCCGGCGAGCTTGAGCACCCCGGCGACGGCCGGTGGCGCTTCGCGTAGCACGAATTCATAGACAGCGGCCCCATCCATGCTCAGGCACGTGGAAGGGCCGGCTCCTTCGGGCTGACGCGCGCCGCCCGCGGGCACGATGATCGCCGAGGCTCCGGTGCCGTCCGTGCCGAAGACGAAATGCATGGACGTGGCCTCGCCGGTCTTCTCCACAAGCATCGCCGCACCGGCGTCGCCGAAAAGCGGGGCGGTGGCCGGATCGTTCGGATCGACAAGGCGGCTCAGCGTATCCCCGGCGCAGACGAGCACGCGGGCGGCGCCCGCGCCGCAGAGCATCGCGGCCTGATGCAAGCCGTAGACCCAACCGGAACATCCGAGCGAAAGGTCGTAGGCCGCCGCAGCCTTGCTCAACCCGAGCCGGCAATGCAGGAGCGAAGCGTTGTTCGGCTGCGGATGGTCGGGGGTCTGCGTGACGAAGATGACGGCGTCGAGGGACGACGCGTCGACCGCCGCTTCGTCAAGCAACCGGGCGGCCGCATCAGCACAAAGGTCTAATGCGGTCACGTCGGGAGCGGCGACGCGACGTTCGCGCAAGCCCACCGCCTTGGCGAGACGGGCGAGCTGCGCCGGATCTTGGCCGGCGGCGAGCCCCTCGGCCTGGAAATCCCGGACGACGGAGCCGATGGTGACGGCGATGCCGGCGAGACGCACGTGGGTGAGTGAGGATTGCATCGGTCTACTTAGAGGTGAACTGCCTGAGCCATGATTCCATGCAGAGGACGCCCAGCAAGGGGTAAGCGGCGTCGACCTGTCCGCGGCGGTCGGCTTCGAGCAAGCGAAGGACCCCTTGGCCGTCAAAGACGCCCGTGCCGTCAAGTCGACCGCTGTGGGCAAGCTCTTCAAGGCGTCGGCCATAGGCGCCTTGGATCAGTCGGCGTAAGGGGAAGCCGAAACCGGACTTGGGACGATCGAGGACGCTATCAGGAAGCACGCCGCGCATGGCCTGACGCAGGACATACTTACCTTCGAGACCACGTTGCTTGAGTCCGTCGGCGAGCCGCTCCGAGAAGGCGACCAGGTCGGGGTCAAGGAAAGGGACGCGCACTTCGACGCCGCAGGCCATCGCCATCTTGTCGGTGTAGTTCAGGTTATGATCCGCGAGGAAGAAGCTGCGATCGAGGTGCAGCATCTGGTTGAGCCGCGAAGTGCCTGCAGGCAAATCAGCCAAGGCGGACACCAGCGGGTCTATCGTCCGATGAGCGCCCAGTTGTTCGCGGAAGCCCGGGCTGAGCGCCGGCGCGAAGGCGGCTTCGTCGATCCAGAGAAAGTAGCTGGCCAGCCGTTCGGCCGGATCGGCGTCGGCGTAGCGGAAGAGCTTCGATACGCGGCGTCCGAACGACGTGCCGGTACCCATCCGCGCGGAGATGCCGCGGAGCCCAGCCCGGAACGGCTTAGGCAACCAACCCCAAGCCCGCTCGCTACGGACCGCGAGATGCCGGCGGTAGCCGGTGAAAATGTCGTCGCCGCCGGCGCCGGAGAGCAGGACTTTGACCCCGCGGGCTTGCGCGGTGCGGCAGATCGCGTGGGCGGTGAAGGCGGCGAGGTCAGGCGTCGGCTCGTCGAGCTGCCAGACCATCCAATCGAGCTGTTCGGTCGCCCGTTCGTCCATCTGCGCGACGTGCAGCGGGACGCCGAAATGGTCGCTGACCTGTCGGGCATACGGATGATCGTCGACGAAGCCTTCGGCCTGTTCGGCGGCGGACTGCGGCGGCAGCGTGAAGCACGGGTAGTCGGCCGGCGAAGCGACGTGACGCAACGCGAAGTGCGCGATGGCCGAAGAATCGAGTCCGCCGGAAAGAAAGCCGCCGAGCGGGACATCCGAGACAAGCTGACGACGAACCGCTTGGTCGAGATAATGACGGAGACCATCAATCGCCTGCTTATCCGAGAAAGGCTGGACCTCCTGCGCGTAACTGACGGGTCCGAAACGTCGCACCACGGGTGCCTGCCCTTCGCGCCATTCGACATACGTGCCGGGCAGCACCTTGCGGATGCCTTTGACCGGCGTACCCTCGCCGGGCGCATAAAGGAGCGTGAGGTAAGAAGCGATCGCGGCCGGATCCGGCGTGAGGTCGACGTCGGGCAGGCAACGCAGCGCTTTGATCTCGGAAGCGAAGCCATGGCCCGCGGGGGTCCGCGCCCAATAGAGCGGCTTCACGCCGGCGGCGTCACGGGCGAGCAGCATCCGCCGCTCCGCCGGAAACCAGGCGGCGAAGGCGAAGATGCCGTTGAGCCAGGGCAGGCATTTCTCGCCATGCAGGGCGAGCAGGTTGGCGAGGACTTCGGTGTCGCTGCCGCCGCGGAAGGTTGCGCCTTCCCGCTCGAGCCGCCGGCGCAGCTCGCGATAATTATAGATCTCGCCGTTGAAGGTGACGATGGCCCGTCCGTCCGCGGAACGCATCGGCTGACGGCCGGACTCCGAAAGATCGAGGATCGCCAGCCTTACGTGGGACAGGCCTACGCGTTCACCAGACCAGACATCGGCGCCGTCCGGACCACGATGGCCCTGGGCCTTGCCCATCTGGGAAAGGAGCGCGGAGTCGAAACCTCCGAGATATCCGGCGATACCGCACATGGCTTAGCCGCGCGAAGCTCCCTCCGCATAAATCTTCAAAGTTTCCGCGGCGATCGCCGACCAGGTGTGAACGCGACGCACATAGGCCTGGCCGCGGGCGCCTAAAGCGGCCGGAGCAACAAGCACCTCCGCGATAGCTTCAGCCAAAGCGACGGCTCCCTGCTCGCACTGCTTGAGCGCGCCGGCCTCGGCCGCAGCCGACATGTGACACTGGCGCGACGCCACGACCGGAATACCGGCGGCCATCGCCTCAAGGATCGCGATGGCCATGCCTTCGGACTCGGACGCATGGACGAACACCTGGGCGGCCGCATAGGCCGCAGGCTTCGCCTGCTCATCGAGAAAGCCCACCCACCGGACTCGGTCCGCGATGGCCGAAGCCGTAAACTGCTCGCGCAACCGGGCCACATAAGCCGGCTCCGTGCCAAGGTCGCCAGCGATGACCAGATGCAGATCAGGGTGGCTGTGGCGGAGCCGAGCCAGCACTTCAGCGATATCCTCGATGCGCTTGAGCGCCACGATGCGGCCGACGAAAAGCATGACGCGGGCGCCTTCGGGGATGGCATGCTTCCCGCGGAACGTCCGGGCGGCGGCATCATCCCCGACGACGACCCGGGCGATGCCGTTCGGGACGAGATGAGTTGGCGCGGTCACGCCGAGTTCGGTCAAGTCACGACGTTCCTCTTCGGTGAGGGCGAAGAGGCCGGTAGCGGCGTTGAGGTTGGGTCGCTCGAAAGCGGATACGTAGAGACGTTTCTTCAGCGCTTTCCAACCCCAGCCGCGAAACCAGACCGGTGATAGGGCTCCGTGCGGATGATAGAAAGTCCGGTGTCCGCAGCGACGGGCCACCCGGCCGACCTGAAGATTGAGCGGATGGTACGTGGAGTGGGCATGCAGGACGGAGCCCGGCGGAAGCCCCACGATCGCCTGTTCGAGGCGATATGATTGCGCCAACCCCCACGCAGCGCTCGGCATGAAATAGCGGATCTTAAGCCCGTCGAAATCTTCGGTCGATCCGGCCCGGATCGCGTCCGGCGCCCAGACCTCGACGTCAGCACCGAGCTGGCGCTGGGCGGAAGCGAGTTCGTACACCATCTTCTGCACGCCTCCAGCATAGGCGCCGGGTAAGCATTCGTAGACGATGTGGCGGATAGCGGTCATCAGCTCAGCGAAGCACCGTGATGGCACCGTCATCCTGGGCGCGCGGATCGGCCGGAGGCAGATCCAAGACCTTGGGCGCCAGGCCCGGGATGAGATGCAGGAACCAGACCACGGCCATCGGGATATTGTGGACGACGGTGAAGACCAAGAGGGACAAAAGGCCGTCGCGGTAGAGCTGGATGAACGCGACGAAGAAGACGACGTACAAGTAACGGTCGAAGCGCCGCAGCGGGCCGGAAGTCGCCCGCAAGCACCAGCCGGTCAGCAAAAAGCCCAACATGGCCGGGATCACAACCATGCCGAGGTAACCGAAGTTCAGGTAGGCTTCGCCGAGATAGGTCAGGATGCGCCCCTCGACGTTGTATTGCCGGCGCGCAGTGGAGATATCATGGACGTGATCCGCCAAGCCCGGCTTGTCGGGCCAGACCGCGCGCGGGACCGGCAGGGTGACGATCGCGAGATAGGTCGATCCGAAATAGAATTTGCCGGCATCGTCCGTCATCGTCAGGCCGCCGGCATACTGGTCGAAGAAGTCTTCGCCATAACTGATCTCTTCGTAGGATTTCCGCTCCACGAACGATTCGACGAGGAGGTTGATGGCTTCAGACGTATCGCCGTTCTGGTAAGCCTGTCCGATGTATTTCAGACGCGGAAAGATCATCGCCGTGACGAACCCCAGGAGGATGATCGGCCAGGTCGGCCAAAGGCGGCGGCGTGTCTGCAGGAAATAGGCGGAGAAGAAGATCAGAGGGAAAAGCACCATGAAGCGGTGATATCCCTGCAGGGAGACGACGGCCAGGTACGCGATGATTCCAAGCACGGTATACCAGCGGAAGCCATAGGCGAAGACCAACATCGCCATGCAACCGAACGGCCACATCGTCAGCGTCTGGAAGTAGCCGCTCGAAGCGACGACGGCGCTGAGGTAGACATCGGACTTCGCCGCATACAAGGCCCAGAGCCCCAAGGGCAAGGCGACGCAGCAGACCGCCGTGATGATCCGCGGCGAAAGCGTCCGGCGCACGATCGGCCGATGGCTCGCCGGATCAAAGCGGCGATGCGCCCAGTAGGCGGCGACGCAGAAGGCGATCAGCCCGACGTCGGCCCACAGCAAGGCTCGCTCATACTCCGGAGCCGTGATGATGTCGGCGGCGCGATTCTGCGCATACATCGGCGGCGCCCCATTCACGAGGCCGATGGCACGCCAGGTGAAGCTGTAGAAATGGAAGACAATGTAGACGGTCGCCGGATGCCAGAAGCTGAGGCGACGGACCAGCATCAGGCTGAGTCCGATCACCAAGCCGAGGTCGACCACAAGGTAAGGGATGAGGGAATTCATCGGGCAGGCTCCGAGCGGAGCTTCTTGAGACGTTCGCCGCTGACGGAAGGAACGAAGGTGACGCGGGTGGGGATTTTGTGGCGCGCAAGGCGCTGACGACAGGCGGTGCGGATCTCGGAGCGCAAGGCTTCCTGGTCGGCCTGCGTCGAAACGACATCGACGACGACGGTCTGTCCGGTGAGCGGGTGCGGTTCGCCGCGGACACGGCAATCGGCGACGCCAGCGACGCCCAAGACGATGGCTTCGACTTCGGCCGGCATGAGCTTCTCCCCGCCGACGTTGATCATCTCGCCCATCCGGCCGAGGATCCGAAGCGTGCCGTCAGGCCCCTGCTCCACCTTGTCGCCGGTCCGGAACCAGCCGTCGGCGGTGAAGCGTTCATTACTGGCGTTGAGATAGCCGGCGATCTGCGTGCGGCTGCGCAACCAGAGTTCGTCGTCGATGACCTTCCATTCGAGGTTCGGATCTTCGAAACGCAAGAACGTCGACCCCGGCTCCGGGCTCTCGGTCCGCGTAATACCGGTCTCGCTCGTGCCGAAAGTCTGGATGAACCGTACCCGCGGGAAGGCCGTCTTGAGCCGGGCGAGCAGACTTTCGGGCATGGGCTCGGTCCCGTAGGTGATGACGCGCAGGGAAGCCAGTTCTCCGGTGAGGCCTGCCGTGAGGAGCAGATTAAGGAAGGTGGGCGATGCGGGCAGGATGGCGACGCGGTGACGGGCGATCGTGGCGGCGACGTCGGCGGGAGATCGGGACGCCGGCACCGCCAGAAGGGATCCTGCCGCCAGGGTGTTAAGCAGCGTATTGATTCCTCCGATATGGTCGAACCCGAGCAACGCCAGCATCGCCAGGTCGCTTTCACGACGAGACTCGTAGGTGGCCAATAGTTTGCCGAAATCCTGGACCATGGCCTTGGGGGCTCCGCTGGTGCCGCTCGAGAAGAGGATGAGGCCGGACGATCCTTGCTCTTTGAGCTGCCGGAAAAGCGGATTCGACGAAGGTTCGTCGACCCGTGGAAGCAGTTTCCAATCCAGGGACTCCGCGACGACGATCCATTGGGCATTGATGAGGGCGAGCTTCGCGGGGTGCTCGGCGGCATTGCCTGAAAGCGGCGCGACGAAATGACCGGCTTCGGCGAGGGCGAGCAGCCAGGCCGACGCAGCGGGGCCATGCTCGCCGATCAGACCGAAGGCAGTCGGGCGATCTAGTTTGAGCTGCGTAATTTCGTGACGCGCCCTGGCCACGAGTCCGGCCAGCTCCGCATAAGTCATGACGCCCCAGGCTCCGGCCAAGGCGGGCTTGGCGGAGTAAGCGGTGAAGCGGGTGAGGAGAGACATTGTGACGAACGAGAGGCTAACTAGCTGGCCGGTTGACAAGTGGACCAGTGGACATGGGAGGCATCGGACTTAACTCAAAGGGAGACCGGATGATTGGCTGGGGCTAGGTAGGGCGGGCTCTCCGAGCCCACCGTCCGGACGGTTCGGAGAATTGTCCCTACCCGTCGACCAACAGGTCAACTGCCGACCTGACCGAGATACTCCACGCTCCCGGTCTTGAGATCGGCGGCTTGAATGCGGGCGAGGATGAAGTCGACGGCCTGCTCCATCGACGTGCCTTCCGGGCGGCCGATCGCTTCGTTGATCTTGGCCAGGGCAGCCTTCGGTACGGAGCGCGTGAGCCGCGTATCCACGGGCCCGAGGCCGAGGGCGATGATACGAACTCCTTGGGTGGCGAACTCCTTGGCGACGACTTTCGTCAGCGCTTCGACGGCGGCCTTGCTGGCGACGTAGGCGGCTTCGCCTTCGAGGGAGAGCGGTACCGCGACGGTCGTGAGATTGACGACCAAGCCTCCGCGCTGTCGCACCATGACCTTACCGACGGCCTGCAAGCAATGGAAGGTACCGAGATAATTCACACGCATGAGTTTTTCGACGACCGAGCCGGGCGTGAGCAGGAATGCGTTAAGTGCCGCCACGCCGGCATTATTGATCAGTAAGTCAATTCGGCCGGAAGCGGAGACGGCGGCGACGGCGGCGCGTACGGCGGCTTCATCGGTGACATCGACCGAGTGGGCATGGAAATTCGTGTGAGCGAGCGTCTGCGCGCCCCGGGCGAAGCCATGCACGATCCAACCATCTGCGAGCAGGCGTTCGGCCAGGGCTCGGCCGAGGCCTTGCGAGGTGCCGGTGATGAGTGCGGTGGGCATTTTAAAATTAGGGGTAGGGGTCGG
>Ga0209599_10000206_pt1 | contig 41686 bp, 36 predicted proteins | sample Shrwel_input2_FT_FD_187534 | JGI IMG/M metagenome (GOLD analysis project Ga0209599, IMG submission 187534) | Subsurface microbial communities from deep shales in Ohio, USA - Utica-3 well 1 S input2 FT (SPAdes) (version 2) ...
GGATTCGGCCATGGCCTGCGAAGCGATCGAGCGGAAGGCCAAGGCCGGCCGCGCGCCGAAGGCCTTGGTCCTGGTTCACCTCTACGGTCAGTCCGCCGACATCGCCCCCATCAAGGCTTGCTGCGAACGGCACGGCGTGAAGCTGATCGAAGATGCGGCCGAAGCCTTGGGCGCCAGTTATGGCGAAACGAGCCCCGGTTCGCACGGGCTCTTCGGCATTCATTCCTTCAACGGCAACAAGATCATCACCACCTCGGGCGGCGGCATGTTGGTCACCGATGATGCGGAGATGGCCAAGCAGGCGCGCTTCCTCGCGACCCAGGCCCGCGATCCCGCCGCGCACTATCAGCACTCGACGATCGGCTACAACTATCGCCTCAGCAACATCAGCGCGGCGATCGGCCGAGGTCAGTTGCTCCGTCTGGCCGGCAAGGTGACTCGCCGCCGCGATCACTTCCGTGCCTACCAAAAAGCCTTCGCCGCTTGCCCGGGCATCACCATGCAACCCGAAGCCACCTGGGGCCAATCCACGCACTGGCTCTCGTGTCTCACGGTTGATCCCGCGAAGGCGGGCGCCACCGCGGATGAGGTTCGGTTGGCTTTGGAGAAGTTGGATATCGAAGCGCGGCCAATCTGGAAGCCCTTGCACCTGCAGCCGGTCTTCGCGGGGGCCGAATGCCATGGAGGGAAGGTGGCCGAAGGGCTTTTCGCGCAAGGCCTTTGCCTCCCGTCTGGCTCCGGGATGTCCGTCGAAGACCGCGATCGCGTGATCGCCGGCGTGAAGTCCGTCCTCCAGTAACGACCGCATGGCTTTCGCCCGCATCCTCAAGTCCAGCGCGTTGATGGGCGGAGCCTCGGTCTTGGTCCTGGTGGCCGCCTTCATCCGCACGAAGGCGATCGCGCTGATGGTGGGCCCGGCCGGCGTTGGCCTCGCGGGCATCTTGGTCACCTTCAACGGACTCATCGCCATGGCCGCAGGGTGGGGCCTGGCAACGGCGGGCGTGCGCACGGTGGCCGCCGCCGCGCCCGAAGCCCAAGCCGCGAAGATCGCGGCGATCCGCTGGCTTGGGGTTCGCCTGAGTTGGTGCGGCCTGCTGGCGGTGGCGGTGTTGTTCGCGCCGATCGGACTATGGACCTTCCAGCCTAACGATCGGCACATCTTGGAACTGGGCCTGGCCGGCCTGGCGGTGCCTTTCTTGGTCGCAGCCGGCATGTGGGGTGCCTTGTTGCAAGCCCAAGGCCATCTGCGCGCGCTCGCCACGACCCAGGTTCTCTCGGCCTTTGCGGGCGTCCTCTTGGGGTTGCCGCTGGTCTACGTTTGTCACCAAGCCGGGCAGTCCCTCCTCGGCGTCACGCTCGGCATCCTCGTGGCGACCGGCGCGCCGGCCATTTTCATGTGGTGGTCGGCGCGCAAGCATTGCCCGGCGGTTGTCGCGACGGTGCCCGACCGCGCGCTCATCCGCGAGCTGCTCCAGCTCGGTGGAGCCTTGATGGTCGTGGGCCTGCTCTCGCAGCTGTCCGCTTACGTGGCGCGCTGGGTTGTCTTGCGTGAGTTCGGGCTGGAAGCCGCCGGGCATTATCAAGCCGCCTTGGCGATCGCGAGCAGCTTGCCCGGGTTCGTCTTTGCGGCGATGGCGACGGATTTCTTCCCGCGCGTCGCGGCCGCCCAAGATGAGGCGGAAGCCCGTTCGTTGGTGGAAAAGCAGATCCAGGCCGGCCTCCTCCTGGCCCTGCCGTTGTTGGCGGCGTTGCTCACCATGGGCCGCGTCTGCATTCACTGGCTGTACGCTGCCGACCACTTCGAGCCGGCCATCCCCTTGTTGGCGTGGATGGTCTGGGGGGTGTTCTTCCGCCTGGTTTCCTGGCCGATGGGTTTTTGGCTCCAGGCGCGCGGTTCCAATCGCTCGGTCCTCGTCGTTGAACTGATTTCGAACCTGATCCTCGGACTCTTGCCCTGGCTTTTGATCGGGCCGCTCGGTTTGGTCGGCGCGGCCATCGCCTTTGCGGCTGGCTACGTCGCCTACGCCGCATTGATGGCTTTGGTCATGCGCTGGCGGACGGGGCACTGGATCGGGGCCCGAACCTGGGCTTGGGCTGGCTTGGCTGGACTCGCCTTGGCCGCCGCCCAGTGGAGCGTGCAGTCCGCCGACGGTGATTTCTGGGGTCTGATTCCCACCGGCGTCCTCGGACTCCTCTGCGCCGGCATCTATTATCTCACCATGCGCCGTGAAGCCCAACGCACGGCGCCTCAGCCATGAGCATCGCCTTTTCTTGGCAGGGGCTGCCGCAATACGCGGCCCGTCAGCTGCGTCCCGCCATCGCACGGCTTGGGCAGGCCTGCGCCGTCATCGGCACGCGTCCCGGCGTACCCATTCAAGGGATGGAAGATTCGCTCGGCCAGCCGATCCATTGGGTCGACGGCGCACAGGTTGTCCGCTGGTCCGACTTGGGCTTGGCCGTCCCCGAAGTGTTCTTCCAGGCCGGCTGGTCTTGTCCGGCCTTCAATGCCTTGGGCGATGAAGTCCGGGCGGCGGGCGGCAAGGTATGTCTCTTGATGGACAACGATTGGCGCGGCGACCTGCGCCAATGGTTGGGCGGATTATGGTTCCGCCTCGGGCGCAAGCGGAAGTTCGCGGCCGTCCTCGTGCCCGGGATTTCCGGCCGACGTTTGGCGCGATGGTATGGCTACGCCGACGAGGAGATCTTCGAGGGCTTATACGGAGCCGATCCGGCGATCTTCTTCGACGGCCCGCCCTTGGCCGAGCGACCCAAGCGCATCCTGTTCGTCGGGCAGTACATTGAGCGTAAGGACTGCGTGGGGCTCGCGACCGCCTTCGTGTCCGTCGCCGCCCGGCTGCCGGAGTGGGAGCTGCACCTGTATGGCAGCGGACCGTTGCAGGCGAAGATCCCACTGCATCCGCGTATCCGCGTCCATGGTTTCGTCCAGCCCGCCGAGCTGGGCGCCCTTTACCGCGGGGCCCGCATCTTCGCCTTGCCCAGCCGCAGCGAAGCGTGGGGCCTCGTGGTCCATGAGGCCGCCATGTCAGGGTGCCAACTCCTGCTGTCCGACGCCATCGGGTCTCGCCATGATTTCGCCGACCAAAAGAACGCGGCCGAGTTTCCCGCGGGCGACCAAGCCGCCCTCGCCCAGGCCCTCCGGGGCTTGGCGTCGTCGGATGATCACGCCCTGACCCGGGCGCAGGCGGAATCGCTCGCCTTGGCCGCCACCCATGGCCCCGCCGTCTTCGCCGAGCGCGTCGCCGCCGTCATCAGAAAGCTTTCCTAAACTATCATTCTTCGTTTGCGGCCAGCATTGGCCGCTACCAGCCCGCATCTGCGGGCTTTTTCGTTTCAGAGTTCCCGAGCCGGCAGGCACCGGGACTTGCTCTATTAAGTTGATTACAAGGCCGGCTGGGGTTTGCTTGGTCAACCCCATGAGCGCCCTCGGCAACGCCTTTTACTTAGTCAAAACCCGCGCGCCCGTCGGCGTGCTGCTGCGTTACGTCCGGGATCAGTTGGCACGCCCTTTCGTGAAGAAGCGTCATGCGGCTTTGGTTGCCGAGGTGAAGGCGTTTGCCCGGCGGGAAGGCTTCCGGCAGGATTGGTTCAGCTCCAACGTGCCGGTCTGGATGGAGATTTTCGAGCAGTGTGGCTTGCGCGGAAGGGCCCTGCAGGCCCTGGAAATCGGTAGTTTCGAGGGCCTGTCTGCTTGCTTTTTCCTCCAGCAGATGCCGGAGGCTCGCCTTATCTGCGTAGATACCTGGGAGGGGTCCGATGAGCATGTCAGCACGAGTGCCTCGGCCGGCATCGAGGCGGCTTTCGATCGGCACGTCGCCCCCTGGAGCGCCCGGGTCGAGAAGCAGAAGGGCACCTCCTTCGCGTACTTTAGCGGCCCGTTGGCCGGAAGGCCATTAGACTTCCTGTACGTCGATGGCTCGCATCATTCTGAGGACGTCATGATGGATGCGCTCAAGGGCTTTGCGGTACTTAAGGTAGGCGGGTTGATGGTCTTCGACGATTACCTTTGGAGCTACTACCCGCGTACGGCCGAAAATCCGGCTGTCGCCGTGAACGGATTCCTGCGGATTATCTCAGGCAGGTACCGTCTCGTGCACGTCGGCTATCAGTTGGCGCTGGTGAAGACGGGCGAACGGTCGCACTGAAGGTTCCGCCGGCTTAGGCCTTGCCAATGCAGCGGACCACAAAGCCCGCTTTTTCCGCGGCCGACCGGTTGACGACGTTCCGTCCATCAAAGATGGCCGGGGCCTGTCCGCAGGTGGCCCGAAGCGCTACCCAATCCAATTGACCGTAGGCATCCCATTCGGTCAGCACGAGCACCGCGTCGGCGCCACGGATGGCCTCTTCAGGAGACTTGGCAAAAGCAAGAGAAGCGTCAGGTCCTGACGAGAACTGGCGGGTGAACGCGGCAGAGTCGACGCGGTAGTCGTGGAGCAAAAGATGGAAGCCGGCCGCTAACAGATAGTTGCAGATGTCGATGGCGGGTGTTTCGCGGAAGTCGTTGGTGTCCTTCTTGAACGCCAGGCCCAAGACGGCGATCCGTCGCGCGTAGGCCGCCGCATGCTTGGCTGCGGCTAGGCCGACGCGGCGCTTCTGCCATTCGTTCATGTCTAGTACCGCTTGCCAATAGGCGGCTGGAGCGTCTAGCCCGTAGAACTCGCAGAGGTAGACCAAGGACAGGACGTCCTTCTTGAAGCACGAGCCCCCGAAGCCGACCGATGCCTTGAGGAACTTCGGACCGATGCGGGAATCGCTCCCGATCACCTTGGCCACTTGGTCGACGTCGGCTTCCGTCGCCTCGCAGAGTGACGATATGGCGTTGATCGAAGAGACGCGCTGCGCAAGGAAGGCGTTGGCGGCGAGCTTGGAGAGCTCCGCGGACCATAGGTTGGTCCGGATGATGGCCGCTGGTTCCACCCACTGGGCATACACTTCCGCCAAGGCGTCGATTGCCTCGGGGCGTTCGCCCCCAATAAGGACTCGGTCGGGTTTCTCTAGGTCGCGAATGGCAGTGCCTTCAGCCAAAAACTCCGGGTTTGAGAGGATGTCGAACGTTGCTCCCTGTGCGTTCGATTTCAGGATTCTCTTGATGGTGTCGGCGGCACGCACTGGCATCGTAGACTTCTCGATGACAATCGTGTGGCCGGCGGCGTTTTCCGCGATGTAGCGCGCGCAGGCCTCGACGAAGCTCAGGTCGGAAGCCTTGCCTGCGCCATCCCCGACGAGTTTGGTCGGGGTGTTGACGGCGATGAAGATCGCGTCGGCCGCCTGTAAGGCCGCCAGACCTTGATCCTGGGGGAGGAAGTGCAGGTTGCGTCCTCGGCAGCGTTGGACGACGGCGTCCAACCCAGGTTCGAAGACCGGCAGCGTCGCCGAGTTCCAGGCAGCGATGCGCGCGGGGTCGCGGTCAATCACCGTGACCTGAATGGAGGGGCAACGGTCCGCGATGACCGCCATGGTGGGGCCGCCTACGTAGCCTGCCCCAATGCAGACGATGTTTTGGATGGCGAGCTTCATGCTTGGTGGGCGATCGGCTCGGCCTTGAGGTAGGCGAGGGTTTTGGCCAGACCTTCGGTCAGCTGCACCTGCGGCTGCCAGTCGACCAAGAGACGGCGGGCCTTGGCAATGTCCGGCTTGCGCTGCTTGGGGTCGTCGGTCGGGAGCGGCTCGAAACGCAACGGGGAAGACGCCCCGACGACGCGGTTCACGGCTGTGGCGAGTTCCAGCATCGTGAACTCGTTAGGGTTACCAAGGTTGATGGGGCCCGGATTGTGCGTGAGCGCGAGCACTCGCAGCATGCCTTCGACCAGATCGTCAATGTAGCAAAAGGAACGGGTCTGCTGGCCGTCGCCATAGACGGTCAACGCTTTGCCTGCCAGCGCTTGGAGCAGGAAGTTGGTGACCACGCGGCCGTCGTCTCCCCGCATGTGCGGTCCATAGGTGTTGAAGATGCGTACCAGCCGGGCATCCGCCCGACCAAGGCGCACGAAGTCGGAGCAGAGCGTCTCCGCCGCGCGTTTGCCTTCGTCGTAGCAGGCGCGTGGGCCGATGGAATTGACGTTCCCGAGGTAGCTTTCGTCCTGGGGGTGAACGTGCGGGTCGCCGTAGATTTCCGAGGTGGAGGCATGCAGGAGCCGGGCCTTATGGCGCTCCGCGTTTTCCAAGGCATGCAGGGTGCCGAGAACCGAAATGCGCAAGGTGTAGACGGGGTCCTTCTGGTAATGCGGCGGCGAAGCCGGGCAGGCGAGATTGCAGATCACATCGCAAGGGATGTCGTAGGGCCTGGTTACGTCGTGCTCGACGAACGAGAACCCCGCGAAGGCGGCGAGCTTCGCCGTATTCGCGGCGGTGCCGGAGTGATAGTTGTCTAGCCCGATGACCGTGTGGCCTTCGCGCAAGAGCCTAAGCCCAAGGTTGGTCCCGATGAATCCGGCGGAGCCTGTGACGAGGTAGCGCATGCAGCAGTTTGGTTTTGGCCGACCGCGTTTCTTTGGCAAAACTATTCCTCGCCAAGCAAACCGCCAGCCCGCTTAATCTGCGGACATGGGCCTTCCGGAGACACAGCCTTGTCCTGCAGTCCTCGTTATCGCGTTCAATCGAGTGGATACGGTTGCCCGCGTGATGGCTGCTCTGCGCCAAGCGAAGCCGGCTCGGCTTTACCTGGCTTGCGATGGCCCGCGTGTGGGCCGAACTGGCGAGCGAGAAGCGGTCGCGGGGGTCCGCGCGGTGATGGTGGCTGTGGACTGGCCATGCGTAGTGAAGACGCGCTTTCTGGACGAGAACCTTGGCTGCGCCCGTGGCGTGAGTTCCGCGATCGAATGGTTTTTGGCCGAGGCAGGTGAAGGGGTCATCCTCGAGGACGATTGCCTGCCTTCGCCTGCTTTCTTTCCATATGCGGCGGCAATGCTAGATCGATATCGCGATGACGAGCGAATCGCCCAGGTGTCCGGGTCAAACATGTCACCAGAGGTGGGCTTCAAGCATGATCATGGGTTCAGTCGTTTGGCTACCTGCTGGGGGTGGGCGACTTGGCGGCGGGCTTGGGCAGGTTACACGCTCCTCCCTGCCATGATCGAGCCCGACGAACCGTGGGCGCGCAACTTCGACCCCCGGGCCTTTCGCTTCCTTGCCAAGGGCTTCCGCAAGATTCTCGGCGGGAACGTACATACCTGGGACTACCAGTGGCTGGTTCATCTTTTACGTCGTGGGCAGCTCACCGTCGTGCCGCGCAAGAACCTGGTGGTGAACATAGGCTTCGATGGCCAAGGCGCCCACTACAGCGGCAAGGGGCGTAGTTGGTGGGTTCCGGCCCACGCGTTTGCTTTCCAAGGCGATTGGGCTGAGGAGGTCCCCGTGACGCCCGATGCGGCGTACGACCGGAATTACGCGATAGCGTCCTTTTCCGGCGTCGGCCAATGGGCGAGGGCTTGCCTCAAGGTCCAGCGGTGGTTCGCCTTTCGGCGTTGCAACCATGCTCCGGACCGATGGACGCCTGCGGTTTGACCTCTGGTTGATTCGCCCGCTTAGCGACCGTCGCCCATGAACTCTTCCATCGTCGCGGCGTTGGCGGAGTTCACGTTCCGCCGACCGAAGACCACGAAGAAGGTCTTCACCACGATGCGGAGGTCCAGCCACAGGCTTTGGTTCTGGACGTACCAGACGTCGAGGGCGAATTTCTGGTCCCAAGAAAGTGCGTTGCGGCCGTTCACTTGCGCCCAACCCGTGACGCCTGGCTTGACCAGCATCCGCTGGGCTTGGAAGGCGTTGTACCGCGACACGTAGCGCAGCAGCAGCGGCCGGGGTCCGACGACGCTCATGTCGCCGACGAGGACGTTCCACATCTGCGGAAACTCATCCAGCGTGGTGGAACGGAGGAGTTGGCCGAAGGGCGTGAGCCGTACCTCGTCGGGCAACGGCTTGCCGTCCGCATCGACCCCGTCGGTCATCGTCCGGAATTTCACGACCTTGAATGGCTTCCCGTGGCGGCCGGGACGTTCTTGCAGGAACAGGATGGGCGAACCCAACTTGAGACGAACCAGCACCGCGACGATGGCCAGCAACGGGCTGAAGAAGATCAGCCAGCCCAAGGAGAAGCAGATGTCGAAGAGACGTTTGGCCATGGTCAACGGCGCGGCGTCAGCACCGCGGTTTCCAAGGACAATAGGCGGATGCCGTTTTCGAAGACGATGGCAAACTCGACCTCCGTCGCCCCACGGGGAGCCGGGAGGATCAGGGAGCCGGACCGCGCGGTGCATTTGACCGTGCGGGTCAGCGGCTTGCCGCTGCCCTTGAAGGTCATCGTCAGGCGGACCTCCGCCGGGGGCGTGTTGTCGGCCAGCTGGACGGCTAGGCGGACGAGGGTTCCTTCCGCGGCCGGTTGGGTGCGGGTTAACGTTCCGGAGTCGCGGGTGATCCGCAGCAGGCCGGCGCCCGCGGTCACCCGGCTGAACTGCTGGTTGGCCCGCTGGAGCGTCCAGGTCGCCCCCAGCGCCTCGGCGGAAGTCGGCCGCGACGTCACCGCCGCACCTTCGGCATGTTCCGACCAATAGGCGTCCAAGGCACTGAGGCCCGTCTGGTCGGTCGCCGTTAAGGCGGAGAGTTCCCTGCGGAGGTTCGGTTGAGCGTACGCCAGCGCGCAGAGTTCCTGACGGGGTTCGGTCGGGATGAATTCAAGCCATTGGACCGGCAGGCCGTAGGCGCTCCACGCGAGGTTGAAGCGATGTTGCGCGGCTTGGAATTGGGCCTCCGCGTTGATGAGACGTCGGAGCGCGACGAGGGCCTGCGGGCTGGTCGAAGGCGTGCCGATTCGCGCTTCGCCCACTTCGCGGAACATCAGGGACAACTCCCAGGCGTCGACGAACTGCCCGAAGCGCCAGCGCTGGTTCTGCAGGCGGAAGGTCGGCTTATCGTTCGCGGCCAAGGCCGCGCTTGCTTGCGCGACCGCCGCGGAGATCGTTGCGACTTCTTCTTCACTGAGCACGCGGGCGGAGCCATCGGAGCGGAAATGGCGAATCCACTGGTTCGGGCCGCCCGCCTGCGCATCCCTTGTCCAGGCGGCCTCGATGGCTTGATGGGCCGAGCGCATGGGCGCGGCGGCCGGACCGTAAGCCGCGGAGAACCACCTTGCCAACAGCTGCTCCGCGTCTTGGTCGGGTTGCTCGAGGAGCTTGGCGCCGAGCCAGGCCTTCGGGGCGTCGAAGCCCCAAAGCGGGGCGAGCTCCGCATACCATCCCTTCACCCCGGCCGCATGGGCGGTGCGGATGGACTTTGCTTGGGCGGTGAAGTGGATCCGTGGGCAGGTGTAGTCGACGCCATACCAATAATCGTAGGCACCGACTCGGCGAGCCCCGGACTGCACCCAGGCCTTAAGGTTGGCGGCTTCTTGCGCCGCGAACCTCGGGTCCGCGTAGCCGATGCGATCGGCGCAGACCCAAGGGAAGATGGCTGGGGCGACCTTTGCCGTCGGGGCGCGCAACGTCTGCAGGTAAGCCAGGGTGCCGATGGCGTGACGGTCGCCGCGTAGGTCGCCCGACGGTTCCCAGAACGATTTGGCCACTTCGTTCAAGTAGCGGATCACGTAATCCGTCCGCACGGGCCGTTCGCGGTACCAGCCTTCGGAGGGCACGGAGTCATCGTACGCCAGCGAATCATTGACGCCGAGCGGCACGCAAAAGGCATCGGGGCGTTGATGGAACCAGTCGCGGGCGTGTCGGGCCCCGATTTCCGGGGCGCGCGGGTGGTGCAGGTTGGGGTTGGCGTCGTAGCCGTTGCCGCGCGGGGCTTGGCGGACACCGTTGATGGACGCGAAGAGCGTCGGGTCTTGGGCGAACTCCTTCTTCCCGAACGCCGCGTACAGTCCGTGTGAAAACGTTGGCGCGCGACCGTAGCCAACGCTGAAGGCCCATTCATGGCTCAGCTCGTTGCGCAGGCCCCCGATTTCCCGCCAAGCGAAAGCCGGCCGGAAGTCATCGTCCGCGGGTGCTGCGATGCGGCTGAGCATGGTCCAATCCGCGCCACGGGGGCCGGGGAAGGCGAAGAAAACCCCCAGCGTCCGTTCACAGAAACGTCCGACCGCGATGCGGGTCGCCGCGGGGTTGTTGCCGACCAAGAAGACCGAACCATTGCGCGCCCGACACAAGGCCGCATCCCCTTCGGTGGCCGCCGGCCGAACGCCCGTCGTTCGGGCGGCTTGGGTGTTGCCCACGTAGAGGCCGGCGATGGCGCCGCGCGGCTGCGCGGACTCCTCGATCAACTCCGGCTTTTTCCCGGTCACACGTTCACACCAGTCCACCAGCGAGTGCGCGGCGTACCATTCATCGGGCTCCGGGTTGGCCGGCATGATCACGCGCACGTTCCAGCGGCCATGCTCGAACAGGGCGTCACTCGCCATCAAGTGGCAGCAAGCGAGCAGGCAGAGGATTCGGCCGAGCAGGGGCATGGCGTTGATTAAAGACCGCGGACTTTCCCCTGCAAAGGGCGATTTGACGCTTTGCAACATTTTGCCTCCTGCTACCTTTGCCCGATGTCCTGTAGCCGCCGAGACGCCCTCCGCCTGCTGATGGCGACCGCGACCCTCGCGCCGTTGGCGGCCTGGGCTCAGGATAAACCGGCGCGGCGGTCCCCGAAGAAAGGGTGGGCTGGCCATCGGCCGGAATCGGCCAAGCAATTCGGGTGCACGTGGTGGTATGCCTGGGGCGGCTCGGGCAAAGGCACCGAGGGCTACGAGTTTGTCCCGATGGTGAAGGGCAATCGCCAGCCCGTGGGGTCATCGGAACTCAGCCAAGTCACCGACCCGGCGGCGAAGTGCCTCCTGGGTTTCAACGAGCCGGAGCGGGCTTCGCAGGGTAACCTTACGGTGGCGCAGGCCATCGAGGCTTGGCCCTTGTTGGTCCGGTTCGCCGAGGACAAGAAACTCCGGCTGGGGTCGCCGTGCGTATCCTCGGATGGCGGTGGCGGCGCATGGATGCGTGAGTTCATGGAGCAAGCCCAGCGCAAGAAGCTGAAGATCGATTTCGTCGCCGCCCATTGGTATCGCAGCGCCGACCCGGGCGCCTTCGAGGATTGGCTGAAGGAACTCAACGCCAGCTATCGCCGCCCCGTCTGGGTCACCGAGTTCAACGCCATGTACACCGGCGCGGACGAGGCTGGCCACGTGCAGTTCCTGAAGGGCGCATTGCGGGCCTTGGAGCGGCAACGTTTCGTTGAGCGCTATGCTTATTTCAATACCGGCACCGGGAAGGCGGCCTTATTGAAGGACGGTGAACTCACCAAGTTGGGCGAAGCTTACCGTGCGGCGGGCGACTAGACCGACTTTTTCCTGCCGAGCGCGCGAAGCACCGGATCCCCTTTGAGCGGGAGGTCGATGGGGACGCCCCCGCTTTGGGCGGACGCGTAGAGCGCGAGGATGAGTTCGACGGCTTTGCGGCCTTCGGCGCCGTCCACGGAGGGACGGCCGTTTGCCCGGATGGCGGCGATGGCGTCTTCCAAGTTCCGTCGATGCCAAGCGTGCCCGATCGCCTTGGGGTCATTGGCGCCCGCGCCGGCGCCTTCCGTGGCCGGCGCGAGGTGTTGGGCGTCGGCCGCCTGCGGCGCGGCGAATTCGAAGGCCGTCAGCTTGTCGTCGCGCAGCACGGCGGAACCGGCCGTACCGTGGATGCGGATCTCGGCCGGGAAACCCGTGCCCGACCAGCAGGCCGTTGAACCTGCGATCGTCGCGCGGGCGCCGTTGGTGAATTCGATCCACCCCGTGGCAATGTCTTCGACCTCGATGCCCTCATGCGCGACGAGTCCCGCGGTGGCCGAGACCCGTTTGACCGGGCCGAGGAACCAGAGCAACAAGTCAATCGTATGGATCCCTTGGTTCATGAGCGCCCCGCCGCCATCGAGGGCGAAGGTCCCGCGCCAAGCGGCGGAATCGTAGTACGCTTGCGTGCGCCACCAAGGGATGAGCGCGCCCGCCAAGGTGATCTGTCCGAAGCGGCCGGCGTCGAGGGCGGCCTTCAAGGCCTGCGAACCAGCGCCGAAGCGACGGGGCAGGATGCCGGCGAGGACCACGCCGGCTTGGGCGCAGGCCGCGGTCAAGGCATCGCAGCGAGCCAGGGTCACCTCGAGCGGCTTCTCGACGACCACATGTTTGCCGGCGCGGGCGCAGGCCAGGGCGGGCGCATGGTGATCGCCGCTGGGCGTGCAGAGGCAGACCACATCCACATCGGGGTGCGCGAGCAAGGCCTCGGGCGTCGCGCACGCGGTCGCTCCGTATTGGCGGGCAAACGCCTCCGCCTTCGCCGCCGTGCGGTTATAGGCGGCGACGACTTTGACGCCGGGGATTTCGGCGAGCGCCTTCGCATGGAACTCGGCGATCATGCCGGTACCCCAGATGCCGAAACCAAGTGGCTTTGCGCTCATGGCAGCACCCTAGCGGAAACCACCATGGGGTGGGAAGGATGAATCCTGTCGGCAGGGCTTAGTGAGATAGGTGCGTAAATAAAGCGCGGTTCATTTGCAGCGTCTGCATGGTTCGTCGAGCCTGGCGCTTATCCCGAAGACGGTTCCAGAGGTAGCGTGAAGTGACCGCCAGCCAGCGGAGCTTATTGACTACGCGACTGTCTGGTGCGTGCCAAAGTCGGCGCTTCTCCGCCCACAGCCTTTTCGTGTGCACCGGTTGGTCCTGCTCGCCCAGAAGGTTTTTCAGCCGCGGACTGAGCTGCGTGGTTTCGCGGAGCCGAGCCGATTCATGGTCGATTAATCGTCGGTGCAGTTCGACGCACTGCTCGGGGGTGAGCAGGGACTCCTTCTCATGAATGCAGAAGGTAGAGCCAGTTTTTGGGGTCAGTGCGAGACGGGTCTCGTGCCCGTAACGCATGATCCAAGCGGTGTCACCGACCACCCCGTATTCGGTGGGAAAGGGGCGGGCTCGCAGATGAGTCCCACGGTAGAGGTTAGCGGCAGAACTTCCGAGGATAGCGTTCGGGCAGTTTTGGAAGGCCAGGAATTGCGTGGCCTCGGGTTGCATCATGAAGGGGCGGCCTTGGCCGAAGGCGGTCAGTAATTTCGCGGGTGGCCAGCCGAGGTCGCGGTGTGGCCGACCGTCCTCGTTGGTGAAGGATGGTGAGCTGACGACCGCGTCCGCCGCGAGGGCTTCGCCCACTTCCCGGAGGTGCAGAAGCTGTCCACGAGTGATCAGGTCCCCGGCTGTACTGATGTAGACCCAGTCACCTGTCGTGGCGGCGATGCCCTCATTCCATGACTGGTATAGACCGCGGTCGCGTTCGATGATGCGTAGGCGCGGGTGGCGTAGCTCCGACCGGATCAAGTCGAGCGTGCCATCCGTCGAGCGGCTGTCCACGACGATGACTTCTGCGATCAAGTCGAGCCAAGTCTGCATCGCGCGGAGATGTTCCACGAGCAGGGGGCGGCAATTATAGGTGGGGACGACGACGCTGATGGAAGATGGACGAGTCACCCAGCCTACTCACGACGGCGCGTCCAGACCGTCCAATGCGAAAGCCCAAACTAGGTGATGGGGCCTAGTGCTGATTGGGGTTGAACCTTCTTTTACGCGCTAATACTGATGAAGGCATGCGCATTGGCATCACCGGAGGACGCGGCACTTTGGGGAAAATTCTCCAAGCGCAACTATCGGCCGCTGGTTTGCCCTATGATTGCTTCGCGGGCGATGTCTGCCGCCCCGAAGAACTCCGCACTTGGTTGCAGGCTGGTGACTTCGACGCAGTTGTCCATTTCGCCGCCCTCGTCCCCACGCAGTCGGTCCAAGCCAACCCCGCGCGTGCCTTCCAGGTCAACGTGGGCGGCACGGCGAACTTGGTCGCCGAGCTGGGCGCGTTGCCGCGTAAGCCATGGTTGTTCTACGCGAGCAGTAGCCATGTCTATCAGCCGCAGGCGACGCCCATCGCGGAGACGGCCCCCGTCGCCCCCATCAATCCCTATGGACTCTCGAAGCGCCTAGGCGAGCAGGTCGTCGAAGCCTCCGCGGCGGCCGCGGGCGTGCCCTACTGTATCGGGCGCATCTTCAGCTTCTATCACCCGACGCAGACGGGATCGTTCCTTTACCCGTCCTTGCAACGCCGGTTTGCCGCCGAGGACCTCACCCAGCCCTTCAGGCTCTTTGGCGCCGAGGATATCCGGGATCTTTCCTTGGCTGACGACTTAGTCGCGCACATCCGGTCCTTGCTGGCGAAGCAAGCGACCGGCTTGGTGAACATCGGGTCGGGGCAGGGCACTAAAATCAAGGATTTCGTGCAATCCTTGGCCCCTCGGCGCCTGGGGATCGTGAACGCCTCCGACGGCCCCCCCACGTCCTTGGTTGCCGACATCTCCCGTCTCCGTCAAATTCTCGGGGCATGAGCGTCCCGCAGGTTTCCATCGTCATCCCGACCTTCAACCGCTCCGGCATGCTCCGGCGGTGCATCGACTCGGCCTTGGCCCAGACCTTCCCCTGTGAAATCGTCGTCTGCGATCACGGCAGCACCGACGATACCCCGGTCGTCGCCCGTGCTTATGGCGAGCGCATCCGGTATGTGCGCCGCGAGCAGGATTCCGGCGTCCATTTTGCCTGGCTCGACGGCGTCATCTCGGCCCGCGGCGAGTTCGTGCACATCAACTACGACGACGATTTCATCGCCCCGACGTTCATCGAGAAGTGCATGGCCTTGATGGGGCCGGACGTCGCTTTCTGCCTCTCGTGCGCCGAGGTTCGCGACGACGCCACGCAGCAGTCGCTCTCGTACCTGTTCACGAGCCTCGGGCCGACGGGCGTCTACCCGGTGAGCCGTTTCATGTCGCATCAAATCAAGGGACTTGTGTCACCGGGGGCGACCTTGATCCGTCGCAAGGACATCCTCAACCATCTCTTGGTGGGCCGCGTGCCGTTCACCACCTTCGAGTACCGCGGAGTCGGACCAGATTGGCTCATGACCGCCATGACGACGCTGGATTACCGGAAGTTTGGCTATGTCGACGAGCCGTTGGCGGTATTCTCCTCCCACGAGGGCTCGATCACGATCGACGCCCATAAGGATGCGGCCCGGAAGAAGGCACTCTACCGTGCCTACCAGGAATCCCGCCTCTATTACACCATCGCTTGGCTCGTCCGCACGTTCCGGCTCGACCTGCCGGCCCGCGGTTTGCTTTTCTGCATGCGGGTGAAGGCCAAGCTGCGTAATGGCATCTATCGCCTCTTCCATCCCAAGCGCCCCCTGATTTCCCATGACTAAGCGTTCCATCAAACTAGCCGACAACACCATCTCCGAGGAGGAGATCCGCTCCTTGGCGGCTTGGCTGCAGGAAGGCAAGCAGCTCACGAAGGGACCGCTTACCCGTGAATTCGAGGCCGAGTTCGCCGCCTACACGGGTACGAAGTACAGCATCATGGTCAACAGCGGCTCGTCCGCCAACCTGCTGATGGCGTACAGTCTGCTCGAGGCCGGTTACCTCCGTAACAAGAAGGTCATCGTGCCGGCCGTGTCCTGGATCACGACCTTGTCGCCGTTCGTGCAGATGGACTTCGAGTGCTTCCTCTGTGACTCCGACGCGAACGACCTCGGCGTCGACCTTAACCATCTCGAGGCGTTGCTGAAGAAAGAGCGCCCCGCGCTGCTCATCCTCGTCCACATCTTAGGCCACCCGAACCAGATGGACGCCATCCATCGCCTCTGCGACCAGTACGGCTGTCTGGTCATCGAAGATGCCTGCGAGGCCTTGGGCTCTGAGTATAAGGGCAAGAAGACGGGCGCCCTGTCCTTGGCGGGCTCGTTCTCTTTCTACTACGGCCACCATATCTCCAGCATCGAAGGGGGCGCCATTACCCTCAGCGACGACAAGCTCTACAGCGTGATGCTCTCCATCCGCTCGCACGGGTGGTCGCGCGACGTGCCGGAGGCGGATCGGCAAGCCTGGAAGCGGGAATACCAGATCGACGATTTCCGGGAGTTCTACAGCTTTTACTATGCGGGCTACAACCTGCGCTCAACGGACCTCAACGCCTACCTCGGTCGTCTTCAGCTCAAGCGCCTCCCGGAGATCGCCAAGGTCCGCGCCCGCAACTTCGAGCTCTACCGCCAGGCCCTGCCGGAGTTCTTCGCCCAGCACAGCCCGGACAGCTTCGTCTCCAGCTTCTCCTTCGGCACCTTCGCCGCCAACCGCCTCGAGCTTTCCAAGCACCTGCTCGCCCGCGGCATCGAGTGCCGTCCTTTGGTCTGCGGTTCGATGGGCCGGCAGCCGTTCTGGATCAAGAAGTTCGGCGTGACGCACCTGCCGGTGGCCGACAAGGTCCATGACTACGGCCTCTACCTGCCGAACCACGCCAACATCACCCCGGACGACGTCGCCTATGTGGCGAAGCATTTCCGCGAGGTGGCCAAGCCGATCTGAACAAGGCTTAGCGCCAGCCGGCCTTCCAGAGGAGGCCGTCGAGCTTCGTTCCAAGGCTCGAGAGGTGCCGTCCCAGCCCGGTCCCGCGGGCATGGTCACGCAGTCCCCGCTCTCGGTAGATGCGCGGACGTTCCACCCAAGGAGTCGCCAAGAACCGCTGCCACGCCTGCAGGTGTTCCTGCGGGTTGAACCAGCTCGGCGGGGTATTGTCGTTGAACCACGGTTCACGGAGATACTGCAGGTAAAGTTCGTCGTCCGCATCGACCTTGAGGATGTGGTCGATGGCCGCGGCAAAGCCGGGAAAATGGGCAACGTCGATGAAACTACGGGGATTAAAGTCCCGGACGACTTCGGGGTTGCCCCAGTAGATCGGCACGCTGCCGGCGAGCATGGGTTCCACGAGCTTTTCGGTCGTGTAGCCAGCCGAGGCGGAGTTCTCGAACGCCAGGGTGAACTTATAGTCGCGGATGAAGGCGAGCTTATCCGCGATGGGTCGCCCTAGATTGTTGAAATGCCTGCCGCCGGAGTCCACATGCCGGCGGCGGTGGAGCTGCCGGAAGAAGCGGTTTCGTTCGGGGCAGCGCGGATTCGAGACCACGAAGTTGGCGAACTTAGTCTTCGCGCGGAGGGCCGCCGCGGCGTCGAAGCCTGGGGGCTTCACCAGCCGCTGCACGTCGTCGACGTAGAAGACATATTGGGGTAGGCGGAAATGCCGTGGGTCATCCGGCAGGTGACAGAACGTGAGCGCATGGTCGCAGGCGTCGAAGTCGGGCAGGACGTTCTCGGAGGTGTAGAAGACCTTGCGCCCGCGGAAGGCCCGATGGTCCTCGCCGAAGGTGGAGTAGACCAGGACCTCGGCTTGCGCCATCGGTACGACCTGCACGTCCCACTCCCGGGCGAGCAGGCGGGTGAAGACGTTGTCCTGTGGATTGAACGACGCCATCCGGTCGCGGTCATTGCGGCCGAAGATGAAGTCGCTGAAGGCGATTCGAAGCGCGGGCTTCATGGCGGGCGGTCGCTTAGGTGCGCGGGCCGTACTTGCGCTGGGGTGGTTGGGTCGGCGGCAGCGGGTCGATCTGCACGCCGGCGAGGGCCGGATGCTTGGCGAGCGCGCCGTAGATGGCGGGGTCGAAACGCGTCGTCATCCCGCGGGCGGCTTCGGCGATGAGGACCCGGCCGTCGGCCTGCAGGATGCCGACCTGGACGAGCGTGCTGCCGTCCACGCGGCGGGTGTGGGCCACGAGCTTCTCCATGAAGTCGCCGGCCTCCGGGCCCGGGCGCAGCGCGAACAGGATGCGCTTGATCATCGCCGGGGCGTTGCGGAGCGGCTGCACGGCATGCGCGCTGATCGACCACTCGCTCCGTTCTTCGCGGTAGGAGAGGCGGGCGTCGACGATGACGTGCGCGCCATCCATGAGCATCGGGAGGTCGCCATCCTTGAGGACCGAGACCGCGTCGTAGGCGTCGGTGAAGATCGTCACGGGGATGCTGACCGCGCGGGTCGCCACATGGAACAAGGCCCAGGGGCGATTGTCCTTCTTGGAGATCTTCTTCTCGAGGCCGCCGACGATGCCGCAGAGGCGGACGATGTGGCGTTCCTTCTGGTCGAGGGTGATGCGGTCGAGCGGGGTGCTGAAGTTGGCGATGGCTTCGTCGAGGCCATGGTAGTCCGCCAACGGGTGGCCGCTGAGGTAGAAGCCGAGGAGTTGCTTCTCGTTGTTCAGCATCTCCAACTTCGGCATCTTGTCCGACTTCCGCAGGATGAGGTCGGCGGTGTTCATGGACCCGCTGTCCTCGGAGCCGAGCATGTCGAAGAGGCTGCCTTGGCCGCTGGCGCGTTCCTTGCGCTCGGAGGAGAAATGCCGGCGGACGGATTCGATCGAGTCGACCAAGTGGCGGCGGTCCTCGCCGGTGAAGTCGAAGCCGCCCGCGCGGGCCAAGGCTTCGATGGAGCGCGCGTTGAGGGCTTGGTCGCCCATGCGGCTGATGAAATCGGAGAAGTCCTTGAAGGGGCCGTTGGCCTCGCGTTCCGCCACGATGGCCCGGGCGGCGCCTTCGCCGACGCCCTTGATCGCGCCGAGGCCGAAGCGGATGGCGTTGTCCTTGATGACCGGGGTGAAGTCGGTGTCCGATTGGTTCACGTCCGGACCGAGCATCTTCATGCCGAGGGCTTCGACTTCCGCGACGAATTCGGCCAGCTTGTCGGCGTTGCCTTGTTCGGACGTCAGCACGGCCGACATGAACTCGACCGGGTAGTTGGCCTTCAGGTAGGCGGTTTGGTACGAAAGGATGGCGTAGGCGGCCGAGTGCGACTTGTTGAAGCCGTACTCCGCGAACTTCTCCAGCGTCGCGAAGATCTCCTCGGCCTTCTTCTTCTCGATGTTGTTCGTGGCCTTCGCGCCCGCGACGAAGATGTCGCGCTGCTTCTCCATCTCCTCGCGGATCTTCTTGCCCATCGCGCGGCGGAGCATGTCGGCGCCGCCGAGGGTATAGCCGGCGACCACGCGGGCGGCCTCCATCACCTGTTCCTGGTAGACCAGGATGCCGTAGGTCTCCTTGGCGACCTTCTCCAGGAGCGGGTGCGCGTACTTGACGTAGTTGGGGTCCTTCTTGCCCTTGATGTAGTCCGGAATGAACTGCATCGGGCCGGGACGGTAGAGCGCGATGAGGGCGACGATCTCATCGATGGCCGAGATGTTGAACTGCCGGCAGAGCGACTGCATGCCGCCCGATTCGAGCTGGAACACGCCGACCGTCTTCGCGTCGTTGAGCAGGGCGAACGTCTTGGCGTCCTCGAAGCCGACTTTCTCGATGTTGAACTTCGGCAGCTTGCGGTGCTTGCGCACGAGCTTCTGGGCGTCGTCGATCACCGTGAGCGTCTTCAGCCCCAGGAAGTCCATCTTGAGCAGGCCGAGCTTCTCGACCGGGTCCTTGGCGTACTGGGTCGTCAGGTCGCCGTCCTGCATCGTCACGGGGATGATGTCGGTCAGCGGCCGGTCGGCGATGATCATGCCGCACGCGTGCTTGCCGCTGTTGCGGACCATGCCTTCGATGACGCGGCCGGTCTCGATGATGCTGGCGGCGGTGGGGTTGCTGCCGACCTCGGCCCGCAGCTCGTTGGACTTCTTGAGCGCGTCTTCGAGCGAGATGTTGATGTCGTCGGGGACCAGCTTGGCTAGGCGATTGGTCTCGATGAACGGCAGGTCGCGGATGCGGGCCAGGTCGCGGACGACCATCTTGGCGCCGAAGGTGCCGAACGTGATGATGTTGGCGACGCGGTCGGCGCCGTACTTGCGGCGCACATAGTCGACGACCTCGTCGCGGCGGCGCATGCAGAAGTCGATATCGAAGTCGGGCGCGGAGACGCGTTCCGGGTTGAGGAAGCGTTCGAAGAGCAGGCCGAAGCGGATCGGATCGATGTCGGTGATCTTGAGGCAGTACGCGACGATGGAACCGGCGCCCGAGCCGCGGCCCGGTCCGACCGGGATGTCTTGGCGCCGCGCCCAGTCGATGAAGTCCCATACGATCAGGAAGTAATCGACGAAGCCCGTGCCGGCGATGACGCCCAACTCGTAGTCGACGCGGCGGCACAGCTCGGCGGGGCTGGTGCGGCCGGGCCCGGGGATGGCTTCATCCGCCTGCGCCTGCGGGTCGTCGTAGTCGACGCCGTAGCGTTCCTTGAGGCCCAGCTTGACGACCTCGAGGAGGTACGAGCCGTTGGCTCGCATCCCCTTGCGGGTGTCTTCCGCGATGGCGAAATCGCCTTTCTTGCCGGCGGCCACCAGCAGCCCGTTCTTGAGCTTTTCGTAGCCGTCCAGGATGACGTCCGTCTTCTTCTCGACCGTGGGTTTCACGCCGTCCGAGAAGATGTAGACGGGGTAGTGGTTCTTGCCGACGGGCAGCTGCACGTCGCACATCTCGGCGATGTCGACGGTGTTCGTGATCGCCTGGGGGACTTCGGCGAAGACGCGCCGCATCTCCGCCTCGGTCTTCAGGTAGAATTCCTGCGCCGTATACTTCATGCGGCGCTCATCCGCGAGCCGGGCGCCGGTCTGGATGCACAGCATCGCGTCGTGCGCGACGTTGTCGGCCGCGTCGACGTAGTGGACGTCGTTGGTCGCGACGACGCGGAGGTTGAATTCCGTGGCGAGCTTGAGGAGGTCGGCGATGATGCGCTTCTGCTCCTCGAGGCCATGGTCCATGAGCTCGATGATGAAGTTCTCGCGACCGAAGATCTCGACGAAGCGGCCGCACGCCTGGCGCGCGGCTTCGTAGTCGCCCTTCAGCAGGTGCTGGGGGATGACGCCCTGGAGGCAGCCGCTGAAGCCGATGAGGCCGTCCGCATGCTTCGCGAGCTGGGTGATGTCGGTGCGGGGCTTGTAGTGGAGCCCGCGCACGTGCGCGTCGGAGACGAGCTTCGTCAGGTTCTGGTAGCCCTTGAAGTTCCGGGCCAGCACCCCCATGTGGTAGTACTTGTGCTCGCGGCGATCGGGCTTGTCGGTGAGGGCGTGGTCCCAGACGAGGTAGAGCTCGCAGCCGAGCAGGGGCTTGAGCTTCACGTCGCCCTTGGAGCGTTGCTTGGCTTCGTTCCAGAAATCGAACAGGCCGAACAGGTTGCCGTGGTCGGTGATGGCCACGGCGCGCATGTTCATGTCGCAGGCGCGCTCCATCAGGCGGTCGATGCGCGAGCAGCCATCGAGCATGCTGTAGTCGGTATGCACGTGGAGGTGCACGAAGTCGCGACTGATGGTTTCCGGGTCGGCCATGCGTGGTCCCGCATCATAGGTCGCGGGGTCAGGGCAGGGAAAGGGGATAATCGGCCGGTTATTCGCCGACTTGTCCACAGGCCCGCCAGGGCGGTCGCGCGGGCGGCTTTACTTGACCTTCACGAAGGTCCGCTTGCCGGCCTGGATGACGAGTTCGCCGCTGGGCTGAGCGACCTTGAGCGCCGGGTCGGCGACCTTTTCGTCCCCGATCTTCACGGCCCCGCCTTCGATGAGCCGGCGGATTTCCTTCTTCGAAGGAAAGAGGTTGGTGGCGGCCAAGAGGTCGACGATGCCGGCTTCGGCGGCGCCGCCCGAAAGGGCCGCCCAGGCGAACTCGGGCATGTCCGAACGGACGCCCCCCTTCGAGAAGACGTTCTCGAATTCGGCGCGTTCCTTCGCGCCCGCACCGTCGCCGTGGAACTTGTCCGTGAGGCGCGTGGCGAGTTGTTTCTTCATCTCCATCGGGTGCTGCGCCTGGAGGCCGCGGATCTCGTCTTCGCTCAGTTCGAGCAGGAGTCGGTAGTAGACCCACATCGTCGCGTCGGGCACGGACATCACCTTCCCGAAGATGTCCTTCGGGTTATGGTTGAAGGAGATGTAGTTGCCGAGGCTCTTGGACATCTTCTTCTCGCCATCGAGGCCGACGAGCAGGGGCATGCCGAGGACGGCCTGCGGGGCTTGGCCGGCCTGCTCCTGGAGGTCGCGGCCGACCATCATGTTGAAGAGTTGGTCGCTACCGCCGATTTCAAGGTCGGCCTTGAGCATGACGGAGTCATGGCCCTGCAGGAGCGGGTAGAGGAACTCGACGATCGAGATGGGGGTCTTGCTGTCGTAGCGCTTGGCGAAGTCGTCACGGACGAGCATCTGCGCGACGGTCATCTGGCGGCTGAGCTGCAGCGCGTCGAGGAATGACATCTGCCCGAACCACTCGCTGTTGCGGCGGATTTCGGTCTTCTTCGGGTCGAGGATGCGGTAGGCCTGCTCGAGGTAGGTCTTGGCGTTGAACTCGATTTCGGCCTCCGTGAGCACCGGGCGCGTATCGGACCGGCCGGTCGGGTCGCCGATGCGCGTGGTGTAGTCGCCGATGATGAGGACGGCCTGGTGGCCGAGGTCCTGGAATTGGCGGAGCTTGTTGAGCACCACCATGTGGCCGAAGGTCAGGTCCGGGCGGGTGGGGTCGACGCCGAGCTTCACGCGCAGGGTTTTCCCGGCCTCCAGGCGCTTGAGGATATCTTCGCCACCGATGAATTTCTCGGTGCGGGCCTTCATGGCCGTCAACTGTTCCGCGGGGGACATGGGTCTAATGTTTCCGAAGCCCGCCCTGGGGGAAGTCAAAAAGCACCAAAGCGTCGGCTAAGTCTGGGTGTGCCTTGCCCTTCGGGGCGAAAACGCCCTAATGGAGCCATGGATCTCGTCCGCGAACTCATCGAATACGTCAAGCACCCGAGCGTCTCGACCGACCCGACCTTCAAGGTGGGGATGACGGGCGCCCGCGAGCACATCTGCGGCTTGCTGAAGCAGGCCGGCTTGGAGATCGAGGTCGTGCCGACGCCCCTCCATCCGATCGTCTTGGCCCGTCGGCGCGGTCCGGCCGAATGGCCCCACGTCGTGCTTTACGGCCATTACGACGTGCAGCCGGCCGACCCGTTGAACCTCTGGACCACGCCGGCCTTCGAGCCCGTGGTGCGCGATGGCCGCATCTGGGGGCGCGGTACCGCCGACAACAAGGGCCCGCACCTGGTCGCCGTCGTGGCCCTGGCCCAACTGCTGAAGCGCCGTCCGGACCTCCCGCTCCGCATCACCTTCCTCATCGAAGGCGAAGAGGAGATCGGCTCCCCGAGCTTCCCGGAATTCCTGCACAATCATAAGAAGGAGCTGGCCGAAGCCGATTGCGTGGTGCTGTCCGACACGGCGTCCCCATCGACCGACCAGATCGTGATCACCACGGGCCTGCGCGGCATCATCGGGCTCGAGGTCGGCCTGACGGGCCCCCGTTCCGACCTGCACTCCGGCCTGCACGGCGGCGCCGTCTACAATCCGATCCAAGCCTTGGCGGAACTTTGCGCCTCACTGCACGACGCCGACAACGCGGTGACCGTGGATGGTTTCTACGCCGGCGTGGAACAGCCGACGGGCTGGGAACGGGAGGAACTCCGCAAGCTGCCGCTGACCGAGGAGGCCTATCGCCGTTTCTTGGATGTGGAAGCCCTGCACCCCGCTCCCGGACTCAACGCGCTCGAGGCCGTCCGTTTTGCGCCCACGCTCGAGTTCAATGGGATTGGCGGCGGCTACCAGGGCAAGGGCTCCAAGACGGTCATCCCTTCCAAGGTCTTCGCAAAGATCACGTGTCGCCTGGTCCCCGGCCAAGACCCCGTCGACGTGCATCGCAAGGTGGCCGAAGCCATTCGCGCCCGGGCCCCCAAGGGCGTCCAGGTGGACATCAAGGAAATGCAGGGCAACGCGGCGTATTACGTCTGCCCCCCGGATCGGCCCAATACGCCGAAGGACCAGAATCCGGTTCTCGCCCGCGCCTTCCGCGAGGCCGACAAGGCCATCGCCCAGGCTTTCGGCAAGGCCCCGTTGTACCTCCGCGAAGGCGGCAGCGTCCCCATCATCGGGGACATCCGTCGCGAGACCGGCCTCGACTCGGTCATGATCGGACTCTTCACGCCGGACTCCAACCTGCATGCCCCCGACGAGAACTTCGAACTGGGCATGGCGGAGAAGGCCGTGAAAGCCTACGAGCTCCTGCTCGAGCGCGTGGCTGGCACCCCGCGTCGCTGAAGGTAGGCTGCCGTCGAGGACGGCGAAAAACCGACCTAAACCCCGTTTTTCGGGGTTCTGTGCGTGCCTTTAACCTTTCACCACGCGAGAGAAACTCTCAACATCTCGGCTCTCCACCATGGCTGTCTTCCGCAAGCGTACGCACACCCCGACTCCGAAGAAAAAGGATATCCCGGCAGGTCTCTGGACCAAGTGCCCCCAGTCGGGAGAAATGGTCTACACCAAGGACCTCGAGGCCAACTGGAACGTCTTCCCTGGCAGCGGCTACCATGATCGCCTTTCGACCAAGCGTCGCATCGCCCTTCTGATCGACGACGGCACCTGGAAGGAGACGGACGCCAAGCTGTCTTCCCGCGACCCCCTTAAGTTCACCGCCGGCGGCTCCTACCCCGAACGCGTGGCCCAGCACCAGAAGAAGTCCGGCCTCCGTGACTCCGTCGTCTGCGGCCACGGCTTGATGGATGGCCTCCCGGTCTCCCTCGCGATCATGGACTTCTCGTTCATGGGCGCGTCGATGGGCTCCGTCGCCGGCGAGAAGGTCACCCGCGCCATCGAGCGCGCCATCAAGATGAAGTGCCCTTGCGTCGTCGTCTGCGCGTCCGGTGGCGCCCGCATGCAGGAAGGCATCCTTTCCCTCATGCAGATGGCCAAGACCAGCGCGGCCCTCGCCAAGCTCCGTGCCGCCGGCCTGCCGTATATCGCCGTCCTGACCAACCCGACCATGGCGGGCGTGATGGCTTCCTACGCCACCTTGGGCGACGTCATCGTCGCCGAGCCGGCCGCGCTCATCGGTTTCGCCGGCGCGCGCGTCATCAAGGAAACGACCAACCAGGACCTCCCCGACGGTTTCCAGACTTCCGAATTCCTCCTCAAGCGCGGCCTCATCGACATGATCGTCCACCGCAAGGAGATGAAGGCGAAGCTGGCGAGCCTGCTCCGCGCCTTGGCTCACCGCGCGCCGAAGGGCGGCAAGCGTCGCGCGGCCTAACGGCCCTCGGCCGACATGGAAGCGGCCGCCACGCTGGGCTGGTTGACGGGCTTGCGTAACTTGGGCTCGCGGCTCGGCGTCGACCGCATGCGGTTGCTCTCCGCGCGGCTCGGCCAGCCCGAGCGCGCGCAGCCGTGTTTCCACATCGCCGGGACCAACGGCAAGGGGTCGACCTCCGCGATGATCGAGGCGATTCAGCGCGCCCATGGCCGCCGCACGGGGCTCTACACGAGCCCGCATCTGGTGAGCATCGGCGAACGCATCCAGGTCGATCGCGTGCCGCTGACCGATGCGGCCGTCGTCACCCTGGCCGAACGCCTGCGTCCGCACTACGAAGCCATCCGCGCCGAAGACCCGGAAGACGCGCCGACGTTCTTCGAACTCATCACGGCGGCCGCATTGCTCGAATTCGCCGAGCGGAAGGTCGATGTGGCCGTCCTGGAGACCGGCCTCGGCGGCCGGCTCGACGCCACGAACGTCTGCACGCCGGAAGTCTGCGTCATCACCTCCATCGGACTCGATCACCAGGAGTATCTCGGCCCGACCCTCGCCGCCATCGCCGGCGAGAAGGCGGGCATCCTCAAGCCCGGCGTGCCTTGCGTCGTCGGACAACTCCCCCCTGAAGCGGAGGCGGTCATCATCGAGCGCGCCCGTGCGGTCGGCGCGCCGCTGCATTTCGTGCGCGATCGTTTCGCGGCCGGCTTGCCCGAGACGAACCTCGTCGGGTCGCACCAACGCGGCAACGCCGGCGCCGCCTGGTTGGCGTGCGAGTTGGCGACGCGCTGGCCTTTCGCCGGTGAGGTCGCGTCGGCGGCCTTGCGGGACGTCGCGTGGGCCGGCCGGTGGCAGCGCCTGACGTTGTCCGACGGGCGCGTTTTGATCGTCGACGGTTCCCACAACGAGGAAGGCATCCGCGCGGTGGAGCCACTGCTCGCGGCGTTGCGTCAGCCCACCATCGTGGTCGGCGCCTTGGGCCTGGACCGCGCGCGGCCCCTCGTCGCCGCCGCGGCCCGGCACGCCGCCCGGCTCGTGTTGGTGCGGCCGGACAACGAACGCGCGTGCACCGTCGCGGAACTGGCCGCCCTCGTCCCGAAGGATTTCCGCGGCGAGGTGGCGCGCGGCTCCACGGCGGAGTTGTTTCCGTCGGCGGGGACCTGCACCGCCGCCGGCGACCCCATCGTCGTCCTTGGCTCGCTTTATCTGGTCGGCGAAGTGCTGGCGCGCCATCAAGGCCGCGGCTTGTCGACGGCGACGTGGCAGGATCGCCTGCCCCCCAAGCCATGAGCGGCGACCCGGCCGCGGTCCCGAACCGCCCGGCGCCGAAAGTCGACCCCGCGGAACTGCCGCGGTGGCTGATCGAAGAGGATGACGACTTCTTCGTTTTCGATAAGCCCGGCTGGTTGGTCTGCCATCCCTCCAAGGACGGCCCTTGGTCGTCGCTCGTCGGGGCGGTGCGCGAGTGGAAGGGTTTGACGACTTTGCATCTGGTCAGTCGCCTCGATCGCGAGACCAGCGGCATCATCCTGATCGCCAAGCACGCCGCCGCCGCTTCGCTCTCGCAGACCGCGATGGAACGCCGTTGGGTGTCGAAGACTTATTACGCCATCCTGAAGGGCGAGCTCCGGGAGCCCGTGCAGGTGGATCAGGCCTTGGGGCCGGATGAAACCAGCAAGGTCATCGTCAAGACCGCCGTGCGCACCGGTCCCGGCACCTCGCCGGCCGCGACGTTCTTCGAGCCGGCCCTCGTGCGGGGTGGCTACACCTTGGCGCGTGTGAGCCCGCATACCGGCCGCAAGCACCAGATCCGCGCCCATGCGCTGTGGCTGGGCCATCCGGTCATCGGCGACAAACTCTACGGCGGGGACGATTCGCTCTACCTGGAATTCGTCGAGCACGGTTGGACGGACCGCTTGGCGCGGAGCCTTGAGTTGGAACGCCAGGCTTTGCATGCGGCCCGCCTGGATTTCCGCGCCCCGCAATTCCAACGCATCTTCCGCGCGCCCTTGGCCCCCGACATGCGGGCTTTCGTCCTGACGAAGATGGGCGTCCCGGAGCGCGAACTCGACGCGGTGCTGGCGGTTTAGCCGTGGGCGAGGGCCGCCGCGTCGACCGAGGTGGCGCCCGCGGCCCGCAGGACGGCGGCGCAGGCGTGGAGCGTCGCCCCGGTCGTCAGCACATCATCGATGACCACGTAGCGCCGGCTCGGGTCGACGGTCTGGCCGCGCTTGAGGCGAAAAGCCTTGGCGACATTCCGCAGCCGCTGCGTGCGGTCCAGGCGGGTCTGTGATTCCGTCGGGAGATGCTTTTCCAGGAGGAGGGCGGCCGTGCAGCCCGGGAGCAACCGGGCGAGTACGGCGGCGATCCGTTCGCTCTGGTTATAGCCCCGGGACCACGCTTTATCGGAATGGAGGGGAACGGGCACGAGGATCGAGCCCGCCAGGTGACGTCGGAACGGTTCATCCGTGCTGGCCGCCGCGACCAAATCGTCGGCCAGGTAGGGCGCATGCTCGTATTTAATGCGGTGGAGGATTTGCCGGACTGGCCCCTTGGCCCGGAAGACGCAGAGCGCCCGGTCAAAGGCCGGGTGCAGCGCGACGCAATGCGGACAGCTGCGCTCGCCCTCGAGCCAGCCATCAAAGGGGTGGCCACACGTCAGGCAACGCGGGTCGGCAATGCGGGGGAGGGCGGCCGCCCCCTCCGGGGAAAGGTGCCGATAGGGACCGTCTTCCAACGGCGACTGCGTGACCGCGCAGTCGCGAGGAAAGATCAGGTCAAGGATACCCCGGTCAAGGTCATCGAGCAGCCCCATTGGCTTCCTCCTTCAACCACGCGGCTTTTCGGCGTGCTCCCCAGGCGAACCCGCCGGGTCCGGCGGCGGCGGCAACGCGGTGGCAAGGGATGAGCTGGGCGAGGGGGTTGGCGGCGAGCGCTTGGCCCACGGCTTGGGCCGATCGGCAACCGATGCGTTGGGCCAGCGCCCCATAGGTCAAGCTCCTGTCCGCGGGGATTTCCCGACAGGCACGCCAGACCCGGTGCTGAAACGTCGTACCGACGGCTAGCGTCACCCGAACCTTCGGGAGTTTTCCGGACCGCCCGCTCAGCCCCCAGTCGGCCAGCCGCGACACTCCGGCCGACCTTGGCCCCGGGAGGCGCAGGATAAGTTCGCCTTCGCTCGTGACCGCAAGGGACATCGCCCCTTCGCGCCCAAGGAATACTTGGCGGCCACGGATGTCGGCGGGGCTGACCCAACTGGGTGTCATTCGCTGAAAATGCATTTGCCCGCACCTGACTTCAACCCAAGGTTCTCCCCAGAATGGCTTTCAATTTTGACAGCTGTCCGGAACGCTCCGGGACGGACAGCACGAAGTGGCACAAGTATGCCGATCGCGAGATCATCCCTTGCTGGATCGCGGACATGGATTTCGTGTCGCCGCCCGAGGTCGTCGCCGCCGTGCAGGCGCGCGCCGCCCACGGCGTCTACGGTTATCCCGCGCAACGCGACCCTGTCTTCGCTTCCGTCGTCAACCACGTCCGCCGCCGCCATGGCTGGGAGATTCGCCCCGAGTGGATCACGTTCATGTGTTCGTTGGTGCCCGGCATCCATGCGTCCATCCGCGCCGCCACCAAGCCAGGGGAGTCGGTGGTCACGACGGCGCCGGTCTATCCGCCTTTCCTGACGGCCCCGGTGTTCTCCGAGCGCAATGCGCTGAAGCTCGAGATGGTCTTCGTCGACGGCCGCTGGACCTTCGATTGGGCCAAGCTCGAGGAAGCTTGCGCGCAGCCGCACGCCAAGATCCTCCTGCTCTGCAATCCCTACAACCCGCTCGCCCGCGTTTTCGACCGGCAAGAGCTGGACCGCTTGGCCGCCTTGGTGCGCAAGCATGACCTGCTCGTTTGTTCGGACGAGATCCATTGCGACCTCATCCTCGATCCGCAGGCGAAGCACACGGTCTTCGCCTCGATGAGCGAAGACCTCGCCGCGCGCACGGTCACGTTGATGGCCGCGAGCAAGACGTTCAACGTCGCCGGCCTGACCTGCGGCTTCGCGATCATCCCCGACGCCAACCTGCGCACGCGTTTCCGCCGGATCCTCCAGGGCTTGTCGCTGGATCAGAACGTCTTCGGTCTCGCCGCGACGCAAGCGGCCTTCGATCATGGCGAACCGTGGCGCCTCGCGTGCGTGGAGTATCTCCGCGGCAACCTCGACCTCATCGAGCAGGAATTGAAGGCCATGCCGGGCGTCTTGCTCCGGCAGCGCCCGCAGTCGAGTTTCCTGGCGTGGTTCGACGTCACGGCGCTCGGTTTTGAGGATCCGCATGCGGAGTTCGAAAAGGGCGGCATCGGCTTCAGCAACGGCGCTGACTTCGGTGGTCACGGTCATGTCCGGCTCAACTTTGGTTGCCCCCGTGAACGCCTGCGCGAAATCTTGCGTCGCATGAAGGCGGTCGTCGCGCGCGCCCCTGGTCGGAAGTGAGCGAAAGAACCTCAACGGCCCCCATCCCTTGGTGGGCCTGGCCCTCGGCCTGTTGCCTCGAGGGGTCGATCTTCGTCTTGCTCGCGCGTGAAGTCGTGCAGCCCGGCGCCTTCTTGGGGCGTCCTTGGGAAACGGTCGCCTTGGGATGGGCGCTATGGGTAGGATATGCGTTGGAGCGCTGGATGGATGCGCGGCTGGGTCATACGAAGGGCGGCACCTACCGTCACGGCTTCGTGCAGGCCAACCGATGGGCCTTCCTCTCCCTTGGGATCGCCGGTTTGGCCGGCTTGCTTTATGCGGCGGCGCCGGACTTTGCGGCGGTCGCGGAAGCGTTCGCCAAGTACCGCTCGGTCTTCTTCCTCGCCCCGCTTTTCCTGCTCTTGAGCGCGCGGTTGGCGCCGAATTCCGGTTGGCTTTACCGGGCCTTCGCCGTGGCGGTGATTCTCTCGCTGTTGTCCGCCAAGCAATCCGTTCGCCTCATCGAGACCGGCGTCACCCAGCACGTGATTTATCTCGGGTTGGCGTTGCCGGTCTTTGCTTTGGTGCTCGCGAACCTGGCGGTCATCCGTCGGGGTGAAGAAACGACGCGCACGTGGCAACTGCGCCTCGGCCCGATGTTTGCGGCCGTGCTCGGCACGATCTTCACCTTCTGGGCCGTACCCGGCGCGGGTGGACCCGCCGCCGCGGCGGCTTTCGGTGGTGCGAGCCTCTGGTTTTTGGATCGTCGTTCCGAAGGCGTCCCCGCCGAGATGGTGCGCGCCCGCGCCGACTTGCTCACATTTCTCGCCTTGGCCGCGGGCCTTTGGATTCGCTGAGCGGCTTGAAGGCTTCACGGTCGCTGGGCCGCCACGGCGAACGCGCCGGTGCCGCGGGCGCCGCCTCGGCCTTGGCTTGGGCACGCAGGTAGTTTTCCATCATGCGTTCGACGTCCTCGAACATGCCGAGCAAACGGCGGCAATCGCGTTCGGGTAGCAGCCCCGCTGTTTCGGCCGTCTTCAGGCGCGTGTATAGGGCGAGCGCGCGCGAGTCGTTCAGACCCCAGAGCTCGAAGCCCTTCTCGAGGTTCAGGTAGTTGTCCCCGAGCGAGGCGGCGCGCTGCATGGCCTCGTTGGCCAACTCGTCGAGGAAGCGTTGGGTGAAGCCTTGCGCGGTTTGCGCCAGCTTGAGGATTTCGGCGGCGAGCTGGACGCTGCGCTGCCACGTGACGAAGGCGTTGAGGCGATGGGTTTCCATGGGATGGCGATTCACCCAAGCGCCGGCGATTCCGCAAGGCCGTGACCGTGAGGTTCATTCCCTCGGGGCAACGCTCCGTGTGCCCCTGGGCGTTCCCCGTGCGTTCCCGTTCTCCGTAAACTAAACGGGCCGCACTTGCGTGCGGCCCGGGCTATGGCAGCCAACAACGAAACTTTATTCCGCGGTCACACCTTCGCCGGCGCCGGCGCCGAGCGTCATGCCACCGACGACTTGGACCTTCTCGAGGATGATCTTCTGGAGCTCTTCGAGCACCTTCGGGTTCTTCATCAGGTAGTCCTTGGCCGCTTCGCGACCCTGGCCGATGAGCTGGCCGTTGTAGGCGATCCAGGCACCCTTCTTTTCGAGGATCTTGTGTTCGATGCCCATGTCGAGGACCGAGCCGGTGCGGGAGATGCCTTCGGTGTACATGATGTCGAACTCGCACTCGGTGAAGGGCGGGGCGACCTTGTTCTTCACGACCTTCACCTTGGTGCGGTTGCCGATCACCTTACCGGAAGGCTCCTTGATCTGGCCGATGCGGCGGATGTCGATGCGGACGGACGAGAAGAACTTGAGCGCGCGACCCCCCGGGGTGGTTTCGGGGCTGCCGAACATCACGCCGATCTTTTCGCGGATCTGGTTGGTGAAGATCACCACGCAGTTGGTGCGGCTGATGGCAGCCGTGAGGCGGCGCATGGCCTGGCTCATCATGCGGGCCTGGACGCCCACGGTGGAGTCGCCCATCTGGCCGTCGAGCTCCTGCTTGGAGACGAGGGCGGCGACGGAGTCGATGACGATGACGTCGATGGCGCCGGAGCGGATGAGGGTCTCGGCGATGTTCAGGGCGTCTTCGCCCGACTCGGGCTGGGAGACCAAGAGGTTGTCGAGGTCGACGCCGACGACCTTGGAATAGCGCGGGTCGAGGGCGTGCTCGACGTCCACGAAGACGGCATTGCCGCCTTGGCGCTGGATTTCGGCGATGATGGAGAGACAGAGGGTCGTCTTACCGGAGGACTCGGGGCCGAAGATCTCGACGATACGTCCGCGGGGGAGGCCGCCGACGCCGAGGGCGAGGTCGATGGCGACGGAGCCGGTCGAAACGGTGGAGACCGTCATCTTGGTGGCGTCACCCATGCGCATGAGCGTGCCGTCACCGTACTGCTTGTTGATGGCGGAGAGGGCGAGGTCGAGCGTCTTGCGCTCGGAGGACTGCGTGGCCGCCTTTTCTTTGGCAGTGGCGTCGGTCTTGGAGATGGACATGGGCGTGAGGTAGGTGAGAACGCCAAACTGCCCACTTAGGTGGCTCTTGCAAGTAAAATGAACAAATGTTCACTACTTTCTTCCACCCCCCTGAACACGAGGGTTAAAAGCTAAATAAATCCCCCAGCCAATCGAAAAAGCCAGGTTCTTCGGCCGATTTATCGCTTTTAAGCCCCGACTTGGCCTTGGCGGCAGTAGGGGCAGTCCGGGCGGTGAGGGCGTGGAGCCGGGCCTTTTCTGCTTCCAGCATGGCGAGCCGGGCTAGCCCTTGGGTCATGAGTCGGGCCGCCATCTGATCCCGGACGCGTTGGGCGGCCTTGGCGCCTTGGGGGCTATCGCAACCGAGGACCACGGCGATGACGCGGGCTTCGCCTTCGCGGGCCGTGGTGATCATCGAGGCGTTGGCTGCCACGGTCCATCCGGTCTTGAGCCCATCGCAGCCATTGAAGGAGCTCAAGAGGCGGTTATGGTTAACGAGGTTAACGGCCTTCGGGCCGGGACGGAAGGTGTAGGTCTTCGCCGAGGTGAATTTCAGGGCGGCTGGCATCTTGCAGAGCACGACGCTCAACTTGGCGAGGTCGCGGGCGGTCGTGGTGTCGTGCGGTCCTTTCCCATAGGTGAGCCCGTTGGGAGTGACGAAGCGGGTCCGGGTCATGCCGAGTTCAGCGGCCCGCGCATTCATCCGGGTCACGAAAGCAGGGGTGCTGCCGGCGCGGTTGATCGCGAGGGCGACGGCCGCATCGTTCGCCGACTGCAGCATGAGGGCATAGAGGAGGGCTTCCGTGGTGAAGGTCTCGCCGGCGGCGAGCCAGACCATGGAGCCACCGGTCCCGACGGATGCTTTGGTGATGGTGATCGGGCTGCTGAGCGTGGCCTTGCCGGCTTGGATGTCCTCGAGCACGAGGAGCATCGTCATCAGCTTGGTGACGCTGGCGGGGTGGCCGGGCCAGTCGGCCTTGTTTTCCGAGAGGACCGCGCCGGTGGCGGCATCCACGCAGATCGTGCCGTCATAGGTGGCGCCCACTTCGGAAACCGCGGCGACGCTCGTCCTCGTCAGCAGTCCAAGGAAAAGGGTGGCGAGAATCAGCCGGCGCACGTCAGCATTCGTCGGCGAGCCGCGTTTTTCGGCAAGACCAATTGCATAATATTTTCGGGCCGCTAGCGTCGGGGCCACGATGATCGTCCACCTTTTGCGCCATGCCGATGCGGTCCCGGGTGAGCCCGATGCGGCTCGGTTGTTGTCGGCGAAGGGTCGTCGGCAATCCGCCCGCGTCGGGCGGAGCCTGGGGTTGGCGGTTTGGTCCCTGGTGCGGACCATCGAGCACAGCCCGTTGCGACGTTCGGTGCAGACGGCCCAGCTCGTCAAGGCGGCGGCCAAGGTTCGCCAGCCGTTGCAGCTGTTGGCGGGCTTGGAGCCCGAGGCCAACCCGCGGGTGACGGCCGCGCAGTTGGCCCGCTCGCGCACCCCGCGCTTCGTGGTCGGACATAACCCGCATCTGGCTGCGCTGGTCGGGCTGCTCCTGGGCTTGCGCGATGGGGCCGCGGGTATCCATTTCCGCAAGGCGGCCATGGTGACCTTGGAGCGGTTGGCTGGCCCGACCTCCCGCAAGCCTTATGGGACTTGGCGCTTGCAGGCCATGGTGCCGCCGCCCGCCGGGAAATGACACGCCTGCGTCTTGACTGTCCGGGCGCGCCCAGCGACTCTGCCTTGTGAGCGAACCGCGCCGTCATCGCCTGATATGGGCCGCCGTTGGGTGCGTCCATTTGGCGGCCATGGCGGGGGTCGCCGCGAGTGGGGCGTGGTCTTCCGGCGCAACCGAGACCGCGGTCGGCGGTTTGATCCTGGTCCGTCTGGACGCCGAGCCGATGGGGCTCCCGGGGGAGGTGAAACAGGGGGTGGCCTTAGGCGGAGGGTCGCGGGCTTTGCTCACGGAAGCAGCCGCGGTCATGCGCTCGGCCGTGCCGGAGGTGAGCGGTAGCACCGCTACGCCTACTTCGCTTGTTTCACCGATGGCCCCGGCAGGCCCCAGCATCGTGGCGCCCACCGCTGCTCCCGCCCCCCGCTTCGTCCCGCCGCAGTTTTGCCTCCGGCCGGAACCTGCCTACCCCGAGCGTGCCCGTCGCGCCGGCGTGGAAGGACGCGTCACGGTGCGTTTGCATATTTCGGCGACGGGGGAGGTCCTGACGGCGCAGATCGCGGTCACCTCCCAGAGCGACTCCTTGGATGCCGCGGCTCTGCAGGCGGCCCAAGCGTCGCGGTTCACCCCTGCGCGCCTCGGCGATCGCTGCGTTCCTGCGGAGGCCACCGCGACCTATCGCTTCGAATTAAAATGAAAATCCTCGGCACCATCCTGATGTCCACGGCGCTGGCGGCCAGCGCCGCGACGCTGCCCGAAAAAGAAGCCCAGGCGGTGGTGGCCCAAGCCACGGCCTATCGCGATGCCGCCGCGAAGGGCGACGCCGACAAGGTCCTGCAACTGACGCACCCGGTTTTGCACACCTTGTTCGGCGGCAAGGAAGCTTTCGAGGCGGCGACACGGCTGGCCCTGAAGACCTTGGCCGGCCGGTATGTCATCGAAAAGATCACCTTTGGTCCGCCGACGGCGTTGTTGGTCGCGGGGCAAGATGAGGTTTGTTTCGTGCCGTTCGTCCAGGTCGCCAGCGCAGGGGAGATCCGCACGCGGGCCGAGAGTTACTTCATCGCGGTTCGCCCGGTCGGGAAGCCCGACTGGAAGTTCATCGATGCCGCCGGGCTGCGGAAGCATCCGGAGGTGCTTTGGCAATTCTTCCCGGGGCTGCCGAAGGACGTCGTGACGCCGCCGAACAAGGTCGAGATCGTCAAGTAGCCCGGCGGTTACTTCGCGGCTGGGTTCGGCGCCTCGGCGCGTTCCCAAGCCTTGACCCAATCGATCTCAAAGGTGTTCCGGAAAGAGCCCTGCGCATCCTTGATGCCGTAACCCTGCGTCGGGCGCTCGCCGCTCCAGCCCTTGATGTTTGATTCGCTGGTCAGCAGGAGGAACTGCGGGGCCTTGGAGCCTGGGCACTTCTCATCCTTCCACGCCAGTTTTCCGTCAAAAAAGAAGCGGTAGCCGGTATTGTCCCATTCGACGCCGTAGGTGTGCCACGCGGAGCCTACGTTCGCCGGGTGTTGGCTGGCGCTGGTCTTTTTCTCCTCCTTGTTCCCGTAGGGGCCCCAGTGGAGGGCGGATTGATAGCCGCCTTTTTTGAGTCCGGTCGTTTCGAGGATGTCGATCTCGACGCCATCGTCGGCGGCACCCGCGGCTTTGCCGGACCTGCCGTAGGTCGGCGATTGCGCCCAGAAGGCGATCTGCGTGCCGGGTTGCACCAAAAAGCGACAACGGGCCTCCGTCTTGCCCTGCGTGACGAAGAACTTCTTCCGCGTGGTCACGAAGCCGCAGTAGGTCGTGCCGTCGGTGTCCGTCCAGGTGGTGATCTTCAGGACGCCGTCCTTCACGTCCACGGCCTTGGGTGAGTTGAGCGAGTCGCGACGCTTGCCGGTTTCGATGTTCCAGACCTTGGCGTTCAGCTCCGCCCCGTCGAAGTTCTCATCCAGCGTGAGCTTCCACGAAGGCTCGGCGGCGACGGCCGCCGTGAGGGCGAAACAGGGAAGGAGGGCGCGCATAGGGAGGGGCATCAGCGGACGGGAACGTAACGTTGGTCGGAGCCGTCGAGCAAGCCCCAGAAGCGCCCCCAGTCCCCGTCTTCCAAGCTTCGATCCATCAGCAGTTCGACGCCGCTGTTGTGGGAGCCATGTTTCGTGTCGCGCCCGAAATAGACCGACCACAAGGGGCGACCGCTCGTCGGGAGCATGCCGAAGCGCACGTCGCCGACGACCATGCCCGCCTCAAACGTGGCGTAGGTGTTCCACCCCTGCGTGAACTTGGAGAACTCCGCGAACTGCTTGGCCGCCTCGGAGCCGGGGGGCGGATTGCCAGGAAGGCTTGGCTTCCAGACGAGACGCTCGTCGCCGGGGGCGATTCGCGCCTCGCCCCACGGGGTCACCCGTACCGCCGCCACCTGCCAGTGGTCCTGGTGCTGCCAGACGCCGCGCCACACGAGGAGGTTGCTGATGGTCGGCTTGACGGCGAGCCGCTCGGGCGTGATGCCGCGGCCGGCGAGCCAAGTCCGGAGGCCGGCTTCCGCACGGTGGTGCTGCCAGACGCCGAGGAGCGCGTAGGCCGTGAACCAGAGCAGGCCGTAGGCGGCCAGGCGCCGCGACTGGCGGCGGTAGGCGAGGATGGCCCAGGTCAGCAGCGGGAGCGTGGCGAAGAGGTCGACGATCGGCAGGCAATCCCAGGCGTAGCGGTGGTCGTTGAAAGGCCAGAGCAACATCGTGCCGTAGCTCGTGCAGCCATCGCAGAGGAGGTGCGTGAGCGCGCCGGCCAACGCCGGCAGAAAGAGGCCGCGCCAAGGCTCGTCGCCTTTTTGGCGCCAGCGGAACAACCACGAGGTGAGCCAGGCGCTCAGCAGCGCCCAAACGGGCATGAAGGCGAAGCTATGCGTGAAGTGACGGTGCCAGCGGAACGAGACCAGCGGGTCGCCCGGCTCGCGGATGAAGACGTCGAGGTCGGGGGCTTCGGCCGCGAGCAACGCGGCCACGGCGGCGGCCGGCAGGGAACCGCCGCGGCGAGCGACGAGCATCCCGACCGAAATCCCGAGGGCCGCGTGCGTGACGTTGTCCATGGCCGTTACTATTGCCTGGCCGCCACAAGGACGGAAGCGTTTTGTGGCGCGGTCTTCCTTACTTGTCCGTCGGCGCGTGGATGGGCCTGGTCGCCAAGGCGTGCAGCTGCGCGAGCTCCGTGGCGCTCAAAGCCCGGTTGAAGACGGCGACGCCGCCGATCCAACCGGTGAAGCCGACGCCGCGCGAGCTATGGATGGCGCGCCCGATCGTGAACGGGCCGCCCGTACCGTCGGCCTTCGGCGTATACAGGTCGTGCGGGAACCACCAAGGGTTGAGGCGGAGCGCGACGAGCTCGCGGCCGACTTCGCGGTCGTTCACGAGCGCCACCTTCACCTTGGTGTAGCGGTACTCACGCAGCTCCTCGCGGCGGGTGCGTTGTTCGGCGAAGACTTCGCTGAGCACGGTGACCTTGACCGGCGTCTCTTCCGGCGGGGTGTAATATTGATTCGCGGGGAAGGCCGCGTCCTCGCCGGGCTGCACGCCGGGGATCTGCGCGAGGCGGCCTTGCAGCCAGGCGTTGGCGGCGAAAGACAGCAGCCGGTCCTGCTGCGGGTTTTCCAGCCAGCGGTCGCCGCTGACGCCGTTGAGCCAGCCGGTCATCTCCTGCGTGCGGCTGTCGAAGGTCATCGCAAACGTCTGCCAGGACTTCGCCAGCGTCGCCGGGTCGGAGTCCGCGGGCACCTTCGGCGATACATCCGCCGAGTTGCATTTGTGCAGCGCATACTTGTTCAGGAAGGAGCTCGCGCCGTTTTCCGACACATGGCCGCAGGCCGCGCCTTCCTTGTTCAGTCCGGCGAAGAGGGCGTATTGCCGTTGGCCGCGCTCGACCTTGGCGATCGTCTCGGTGCTCTTCTCCTTGAGGTCGGTGCCTTCGTGCCAGATGCCCGCGAGCGCATGGTTGCCGCTTTCGCGAATCGCCCAGACCACGACGGTCACGGCCTTCCCGGCGCCTTTGATGTCCAACGGCGTATCCTGCAGGCGCGCGCGGGGCACGAAGAGTAGGGGACGGAAGTCCGGGTTCGTCTCCGCGCGGATGCGGATGGCTTGACCGAACGGACCCGAGCCCAGCAGGGGGAAGTCGGCGTAGCTCGCCGCCGGGCCTTGGCCCCAGAGGTCCTTCACGTAGTTGCCGGCGTCGAGCGCATACTCGTTGCGCGCGCCGGCCGGGACATGGGCCGTGAAGCGTTGGCCGGGAGCCTCGCGCTTCGTAAAATCCCAGAAAGCGACCAAGCCGGGCGTCGACGTCACGGCTTGCGTGCGCGCGAGGTACGGGTTGGCCGGGTCCGCCCACAACGTCGTGGCGCCGGCGAGGACAAGCAGGAGGCTCTTCATGGGGCGGTTGGATTTTCCGTCTGCGCCACGCTGAGGCAACAGGAATAGGCGCAGTGATTTCTTTAAGGATTTGCCACCCGCGGGGGCCCTTGCCCAGGATGGTTTTCCGATGGCTCCCCCTCTGTCCTTCGTCGGCTGGCTCGGCTGCGCTTGCGCGGCGGTCGCGGCCGCTTCGGCGGAGCCCGAGGCCTTGGCGACGGAAGTGCGTCCCTTGGGTTGGATCGCCTTTTCCGCGCGTTCGCCCAAGGGCGACTGGGAGATCTATGCGATGCGGCCGGATGGCTCCGACAAGCGCAACCTGTCGAACTCGCCCGACACGGAGGATTTCTATCCGTTGTTTTCCCGCGACGGCCTCCAGTTGCTTTACCGCTCGATGCCTCGTGGGCAGACGGTGAGCGGCAACGATTACGGCCGACAAGGCCGGTTGATGCTGGCGCGCGCCAACGGCGCCGAAGCGCACGCCGTCGGTGGCGACGGTGAGTTCACCTGGGCCACCTGGTCCCCGGATGGGCGGCAGATCCTCACCTTGCAGCCCAAGGGCTTCGCCATCGTCGACTTGGTTTCCAAGCAAGTGGTCCGCTCCTTCCCGCGCGCCGGGTTCTACCAGCAGCCCACGTGGTCGCCGGATGGCGCGGCGCTGGTCGGCGTCTCCAATGGCTTCAACACCGGTTGGTCCATCGCCCGCATGGAGTTGGCCACGCTGCGTGCGAACGCGGTGAGCGTGGCGGATTGCTGCACGCCCGATTGGTCGGCGAACGGTGAACGCATCGTCTTCTCGCGGCGCCGTCCGCATGCGGGCGAGAACGGCGGTTATGGCTGGACCGAGCTTTGGCAGGCGGGAGCAGATGGCCAAGGCGCCGCGTTGGTCTACGCGGAGGACGGCCGCCATCTCTACGGGAGTCATGTCTCTCCGGACGGGCGTTATGTCCTGTTCACGGGAAACCTGCGCGAAGACGGCGACCCTGCGAACCAAGGCGCTCCCATGGGGCTGTTGCGTTGGGCGGACGCTCCGGCCATCGCCGAGCACCCGCGCCTAAGGCAGGTCTATCCGCAAGCGAAGGCCGCGCGCGTCCTCGCCTTGCCCGCAGGGCATGAGCCTTGCTGGACGAGTTCGCAGGCCCCCGGCCTTCCACGATGAAGCGGCTCGGAGCCATATGCATGGCCATGGTTGCCTTGGTCGGCTTGGGCTGGTTCTTGGCGCCTGGTCCTGCCCGGGCGCCGTTCCCGGCGGACCTAGGCTCGGTCGAAGTCGTCGCCCAACTGACGGAGGTGCCCGCGGGCGCCGTCTTCCATCGCGAGCTCTACCACTACGCCACCATCCTCCGTTACGAGGTCGTGACCTGCGCGCGCGGCAATCTCAAGCCCGGCGAGGTCATCTACGTCGCGCACTACGACCCTTGGAAGCCGCGCGCCGAGGCGGGCGACGCGCGGGCGGGCCAGATCGGCGGCACCGTCCGCGCCTTCGTGGCCGGCGACCGCCATCACCTCGCCTTGGCCAGTCCTTTGGATGACCATTATATGGGTGGCTTGGTCGATAAGTATTTCGGCCAGCACGCGGGGGTGACCTATTGGGCCCTGCGTACCGACGCGGAGTAGCCATGGTCTTCGCCTCCACGTTGTTCCTGGGATACTTCCTGCCGCTTGTCCTCGGCGTTTACTACCTGCTGCCCGCCGCGGGTCGTTGGCGTAACCGCTGGCTGCTCGTCGCCAGTTACGTCTTCTACGGATGGTGGGATCCGCTGCTCGTCACCTTGCTTTTCGGCATGACCTTATGGAGTTTCGGTTTCGCCCGCCGCTTGGGCCGGACCGACCTGGCGGAGGGCCATCGCCGCGCCGTGCTCGCGGTGGGTGTCGCGGGCGCGCTGACGGCCTTGTTCTTCGGGAAATATTTCGGCTTCGCCTGCGAGAACTACGACGCGTTGGCCAGTCGTTTGGGCTGGTCGTCGGCTCCGGACGTGCGTTGGGCGCTGCCGTTGGGCATCTCCTTCTTCACCTTCCACGCCATCAGCACGCTGGTCGATGTCTATCGCCGCGAGGTCAAACCCATGGACAGCCTGGGCGATTACGCCTGCTACCTCGCCTTTTTCCCGCAGCTCATCGCCGGCCCAATCCTGCGCTTCGGCGTCATCGCCCCCGCCTTTGCGGAGCGCCGTCATGGCTGGCCACGAGTCGCCTCCGGTCTCGGTCTTTTTTCGCTCGGGCTCGCCAAGAAGGTGCTGTTGGCGAACACGCTGGCGCCCGTGGCGGACCTCGCCTTCGGTGCCCGTCAGCTCGACGCGGGCCTAGCTTGGTTCGGGCTGCTCGCCTACGCGCTGCAGCTCTACTATGATTTCAGCGGCTATTCCGACATGGCCGTCGGTTTGGGTCGGATGTTTGGCTTCGAGTTCCCGCGCAATTTCCAGGCGCCGTACCTCGCGGAATCGCTCACGGATTTCTGGCGCCGGTGGCACCTTTCGCTCAGCGCCTTCCTCCGTGATTACCTTTACGTGCCGTTGGGCGGCAACCGCTTCGGCCTCGGCCGGACCTGCGCGAACCTGCTGCTCGTCATGTTGCTGGGCGGCTTGTGGCATGGCGCCCAATGGACCTTCGTCGCCTGGGGCCTGTGGCATGGGTTGTTGCTGGTCGCGGAGCGCTGCCTCGGCGGGAAGGCTTGGTATGCGGGTCTCCCGCGTTTCCTGCGGGTGCTGCTGACGTTCGTTCTGGTCTTGGTCGGCTGGGTCTTCTTCCGGGCGCCGACCTTGGCCTCCGCCGTCGATTACCTCCACGCGCTCGTCCGGGTGACCCCGGCCGTCGAGGTTCCCGCCAAGCTCTTGGGGGCGGAGCTCTTCACGGCTCCGCATCTCTTGGTCATCGTCCTCGCGCTCTTCTTCGCGTGGTCCCGGCGGCGGGCGCATGATTGGTCGGAGCAGTGGACGACCCGCCGCGCGATTTTGTGCGGCGCGCTGCTGCTCCTCTCCTTGGGCGTGCTGAGCACGCAGAAGGCCAACCCCTTCCTTTACTTCCAGTTCTGATGTCGCCGCTCCGCCTCAAAATCTTTGCGCTCGCTTCGCTGGCTAGCCTCGCGGCGATTCCCCTCGCGCAGTGGTGGGGCGATCAGGCGGCCGGCCAGCCTTGGACCGGTCGGCGGCTTTTCGAACGGCTGCCCACCGCGGCGCATCTGCGGGCGGTCGAGCAGGAGCAGCAGTCGGCGGCGGCCCGTAATCCTTACCTCCGACTTCTGGGCGAGGCGCCCGGCTTACAATGGCTGCGGGCTGGGGATTCGCCGGTGATGCAGGCCCGCGGTGCGCATGACCCAGTGGACTCGACCTGGCTATTCTACCGTCCGGATGTGCGTCTGGTTTCGCAGCGCCCGCCGCCGGGCGTCGCCGGGCGCGCGGCGGCCGCCACCATCCATTGGCGTGACCAACTGGCCGCCCGGGGTATCCGTTTGATCGTGGTCGTCGCGCCCACCAAGGCCTTGGTGCACCCACCTGCTTCCGTTGCGGTGGAAGCGGTGTGGAAGTCGCCGGAACTGCAGACCTATCAGGCTGCCTTGCAGGCCGGCCAGGTGGAGTACGTCGACCTGCATGCGGCCTTCGCCGGCGCTCCGCCCGAGGTCCGCCGCAAGGCGGCGATGTACCTGCCGACGGATACGCATTGGTCCGGGGCCGGCCTCGATTTGGCCTCCGCGGCGATCGTCGAGCGGCTGGGCTGGCCGCAACGCAGCGGCATCTACCGCGCCCGCGAAGTAAGCGTCG
>Ga0209599_10000208_pt1 | contig 41557 bp, 37 predicted proteins | sample Shrwel_input2_FT_FD_187534 | JGI IMG/M metagenome (GOLD analysis project Ga0209599, IMG submission 187534) | Subsurface microbial communities from deep shales in Ohio, USA - Utica-3 well 1 S input2 FT (SPAdes) (version 2) ...
GCCTCCGGCCATAAATTGGATGAAATGCTCGTTATCAAAATCATTCAAGGCTCCAACATTGCTAGTATATACTTTCTCCCAAGCTTTGTACTCTTGCAAAAAATAGTGAATATTATCGTTGAATAATTTATTGTAATCAAAAGTACTTCGTTGATAGCCTATCAAATAATAGGTTACATTTCTGTATCGATCATACAATTTGATTCGGTTGGAAGCCAATTGAACTACTTCCAAATCGAAGGTTCCATAAACATCGTGATATACGCGTATGGCATCCGTAAAATAATTGTAAGAACCTACTCTTATGCCAAATCCACCACCGGTAGAACCAATTCCAGCCAAATTGTTATTAGCGTACAAATCGCCATTTAAAAACGAAATGGTAAACGCTCTTGTTAAAAAAGGGACATCGCCACTTCCGGTAGTGGCATCATAATCTACATACCATAAATCATAGCCTTCCATCAATTGCGGTAACGAAATTCCATTGTCTACATAATCATCGCCAACAAAGACATCGGCACTACAAGAAGTAAACAAAAAGGGAGCAACTAAGGCTATTAAAAATAATTTTATCGCTTTCATATCTGTAAATTTTATTTGTTATAGGTCAAATATGTTATCGCCTTTGTTTATTGTGTTTGTTTACAACAAACTTCTTGTTAGTGGCGATTTCATAACTTAAAGTTTTATGGTTTCATAACTACCTATTCAATATGCGTGCCAAAAATTATTACCTTTGATACCTCCTTTCGTTTAGGAAGCTTTTAACCGATTTACTTTGGTTATCAAAACGCCGCTGTTTATTACTAACAGTGCTATAAAATAGATTATATGAATACAACGCCAAAATTTGCTGTTATAGGAGGTGGTAGTTGGGCTACAGCCATCGTTAAAATGTTAACCATGAATGTAGACCAAGTGACTTGGTACATGCGAAGCACTTATGCTATTGAACATTTAAAACTACACAAACACAATCCGAATTATTTGAGTTCGGTAGAATTTGATACCAAAAAACTGAATTTAACCAACGATATTAACGAAGCGGTAAAAAGTGCCGATTTCATCATTTTCGCTATTCCTTCCGCATTTTTAAGTGCTGAATTAGAAAAAATGACGGAAAGTTTGGATGGAAAAGTTATTTTTTCTGCCATTAAAGGTATCGTACCGGAAAGCAGTTTGATTGTGGGAGAACATTTTCATAAAAATTACAACATTCCTTACAACAACATAGGGGTGATTACCGGCCCTTGTCACGCTGAAGAAGTTGCTCTAGAGCGTTTGTCTTATTTGACTATTGCCAGCGGAAACTTAGTAAACGCTAAGATAATGGCCAAAAACCTAGCGAGCTACTTCATCAAGACCAAAACTTCCGATGACATTGTAGGAACCGAATATGCGGCGGTGTTAAAAAACATTTACTCTATTGCCGCGGGAATCGCGCACGGATTGGGTTATGGTGACAATTTTCAGGCGGTGTTGATGAGTAATGCTATTCGCGAAATGAAACGTTTTATCAAGCAAGTTCATAAAATGAAGCGAAATATCAATAATTCGGCTTATTTAGGGGATTTGTTAGTAACAGGTTACTCTGTTTTTTCCCGTAACCGTATGTTCGGAAACATGATTGGTAAGGGCTACACCGTAAAAAGTGCAATGATGGAAATGAGTATGGTGGCGGAAGGTTATTATGCGGCCAAAAGTGCCTACAAACTCAATCAGGGATACAAAGCCAAAACGCCAATTTTAGATGCCGTTTACCAAGTCTTATACGAAGGAAAAGAAGCTAAAGAAGCGTTTCGAAAATTGACTGATAAGTTGGATTAATTTTTCAAAGAAAAGATGAAAGATGAAAGATGAAAGAGAAAAGAGAAAAGAATAAAGACGAATTCGGTCTCCTCTTTTCCCTTTTTTCTTTTTTCTTGCCTCTATCTTAACACTACCCCATTCTTCCAAATGTGCGGCACTTCTTCAGTGGCGTGTTCGTTAATAGTGTTTTTACGGAAAATAAATTTTTTATCGTACAGCGTATTTCCAATAAAATAGGTAACCATAAACTCGTTATTGAGTTCGAGTACGCTTTTTTCAATCAGTTCTACTTTCACAAGCGACTGAGTCGGTACATGTTGAAAAGCATGACGTAAAAGGGACGTTTTTTTCATTTCTCCATCAAGCGTTCCAAAGGCTTTTGAGACGACCATAACGCCATCCAAATCAAAATCAGAATCGTTTACCAAATATACATACCAAACGTTTTCCATAAAATCATCGTTCCACTCTTGAATGGCCGCTAGGAATACGTTTTCTACTTTGGGTATTTCAATGTCTTTTTTCATTTGTTAAGGGATTAGGGATAAGTAATAAGGGATAAGAAACTTTTGCCTTTTCCCTTATCCCTTTTAACTTTAATTATATTGAAGATTTAAACTGCTCTAAGAAGCGAACATCATTTTCATAAAACATTCGAATATCACTAATTTGGTATAATAGCATAGCCATACGTTCAATTCCCATTCCAAAAGCGAATCCGTTGTATTCATCTGGATTGATATCACAATTTTTCAATACGTTCGGATCGACCATTCCGCAGCCCATTATTTCCAACCAACCCGTACCTTTCGTAATACGGTAATCCGTTTCGGTTTTTAATCCCCAATAAATATCCACCTCAGCACTTGGCTCGGTGAATGGAAAATAGGACGGACGAAGTCGAATTTTTGACTTTCCGAACATTTCTTTGGTAAAATATAAAAGCGTTTGCTTCAAATCGGCAAACGAAACATCTTTGTCAATATACAAACCTTCCACTTGGTGGAAAATACAGTGCGAACGCGAAGAAACCGCTTCATTACGGAAAACTCTTCCCGGAGAAATCGTACGAATTGGTGGCTTGTTGTTTTCCATATAACGTACCTGCACTGATGACGTATGCGTACGCAACAAAATATCCGGATTGGTTTGAATGAAGAACGTATCCTGCATATCACGTGCCGGGTGGTATTCCGGTAAATTTAATGCGGTAAAATTGTGCCAATCGTCTTCAATTTCAGGACCTTCTGAAACATTGAAACCAATGTTGGAAAAAATATCGATAACTTGATTTTTTACTAACGAAATCGGATGACGTGAACCAATTTTAAACGGCTCCGCCGGACGAGACAAATCGCCATAAATACCGCCCACCACTTCTTTGCTTTCTAATTCATCCTGAATGGCTTTTACTTTCTCTTCAGCAATCGTTTTTAGCAAATTGATGACTTGACCGAATTCTTTCTTTTGATCATTAGGAACATTTTTAAATTCGGCAAAAATATCTTTCACCAAACCTTTACTCCCAAGGAATTTGATTCGGAATTCTTCTAATTTTTCTTTATTTTGAGTGGTAAAAGCCTTAGCTTCTTCAATGTATTCTTTAATCTTGTCTGTCATCGTCAATTCTATAAAGGTGCAAATTTACTATTTTTTAGTGATAAGTGAATAGTTAAAAGTGAATAGCTTTTTCTCTTTTTCTACTTATTACTAATCCACTTTATTCAATTAATCTTTTTTCAAGGAAATAATTCACAATGGCTTCTTTCATCAAAACCGATTGCTCTCCCGCTTTTAACGGTGGCAATTCTTCTTTTATTTTATAATGTGGCCAACCGTCGTTGTCGAAATATTCAAATTCATAGTAGCCGTAAGGCTCTAACAAGCGACAAATGGCAATGTGCATTAAATTGAGTTTTTCGTCTTTTTTATAGGTTTGGCTAAATTTTCCTAATTCCTGAACGCCAATTAAATAAATAATAGCATCGAGGTCTAAATCTTCCCCTTGAGAAAATTTATCGGAAAGAATTTGAACGAGCTGTTCCCAGCGTTCTTTGAGTTGTATATCGCGTGACATTGTTTCTTGATTATGAATTATGACTTCATAGTCATAAAATGATTGGCAAAGATACTTTATCCAAAAATAAAAGCCCTGAAAATTCAGGGCTTAATTTTAATATTCAATTTCAATTTGAGAAATTAATGTTGTTCCATCTTTCTTTTTTACCAAAATTGGATAACCATCTTCATTGTAGGTGTTTTCATAAGTCTTGGTAGAAGTAATGGTAGTAGAATTCGCTCCGTTATAATGATTGGTAAGAATAATATTATTCAAACTCATCGCATCTATGGTTTCAAATTCAAATAAAAATTTTACATATGGATTTAAATTCTTGAAAGGATTGTTTTTTGTATCAAACTGATGCTCTTTCTTATAGATTATAGATGGTGAATCCACATCATTTTCAATTTCTTTGATTAAATTAGAATTATTGAAAAAACATTCTTTGGTATTGTAAACTACCCAAGGTTCTGATGTTGAAGATCGGTAAGAATATATTAGTTTTTGTAAGACTCCATTTTCATATAAAAAATCAGTTCTTTCTTCTCCTAAACCATTTACAACAGACTTAATATTATCTCCTTCATAGGTTATTGTATTTTCATAATTCAAATTCGAATCACGATAGTATTCTATTTTAGTTACTTTTTGTCCATTATAAATTAATTTGATTTCTCTCGAATTATCTGGAGATTTCAAACCTGTAAGCACAGTATTCTGGTAAATAAAATTCATTTCACTAACATCAGGCGGTGTCGATTGGTCATAATAAATAGATTCTTTAATTTTTAAAGGTACTTTTCCTGATTCATTAGCTTGATTTTCTTCTGAGTCATTACTACATCCTAAGAAAAAAGCTACTGAAATTAACAATAAAATCTTTTTGAACATTTCGTTATATTTGAATTTTTGCAAAAGTAAAATTTTTATGGGATTTATAGACATTATCATTGGTGCCTTGTTAGTTTTTGGTTTTTATAAAGGATTTAAAAACGGATTGTTTGTTGAATTGGCTTCGCTGGTGGCTTTTTTTGTCGGTATTTTTATCGCGATTAAGTTTTCGTATGTTGTCGCTGCCTTCTTTGAAAAAAATGTTACCTGGTCGCCTAAAGCCATTCAGGTATTTTCTTTTATCGTCACTTTAGGAATTGTGGTGGTGCTAATTCACTTGGCTGCAAAAATACTCTCTGGCTTGGCTAATTTTGCCTTTTTAGGATGGGCCAACACACTTGGGGGAGGCGTTTTTGGTGCTTTAAAAACTGCTATTTTTATTGGAATTATTTTGAATTTATTTCAAAAAGTGAACATCAACGATATGCTGGTAAGTAAAGAAACCCAAGAAAGTTCGTTGTTATTTACTCCGTGCATGAAAACATCAGAAACTTTATTGCCTGTTTTAAGTGATTGGTTCACCGATTTGAAAGAGAAAGCGGCTAATTTTAAGACAGAAGAAAACAATACTACTGAAGTGGTGAAGGATAGTGTTCAGTAACGACATCCTTTTTATGGTTGAGATTCTTCACTGTGTTCAGAATGACAAAGCAGAATAACTAACTACTTAATCTCCTTCACGACACTCTTCTCAATCCAACCTTCTTTTAAGTCGGCCAATTGAATTTTGTGGTAATTGCTGATAGTTTCTAAAATGTACACCTTGGTTCCTGCGTGAAGAGTAAAGGCATTTTGCGAAGCCTTATTCGGTTCGCTTTTTACTGCTGTGACCTCAGCAAAAACGATGGCGGGTTTGTCGTTTTGACTTCTGGTTTGCTCAAAAAAACCTGCAAAAACACTAATCAAAATCATTAGTAATAAAACAACCATTCCTAAAAAGAAAACACGCTTTAAGGTTGTAGTGTGTGAAAAATAATACCCTAAAAAACTCAACAAAAACAATCCTGCCAATACAATTGCGATCCAACCCCAAGTATCATAATGAAAACTTGACGTAAAATCCTGAATGATTTTTGAAAATCCTACTATTGGAGTTTCCTGAATTTCGTCGATGGCCATTTTTTTGGCAAATGCCAAGTTATTTTGTATTTCGCTATCGCTTGGTTTTAACAATAAAGCTTTTTCGAAATTGTACACTGCCGGCGCTACCTGATTGAGTTTGTAATAACAATTCCCTAAGTTAAAATAGATTTCAGCCGATTCTTGACCCGATTTCAATATCGTTTCGTAAGTCGAAATGGCTTCTTTGTATTGTCCTTTTTGATATAACGCATTCCCTTTTTCAAAGGCATCCTGTGCCCAGAAAATTTGAGTGAATAATACTAGTATGTAGAATAATTTTTTCATTTCAATATATTTAACCGCAAAGTACGCAAAGGCTTCGCAAGGGACGCAACGTTAAACAATCTGCTTTTCTAACTCTGAAATAATCGTTACTGCCAGATTATAATCGTTTTGAATACTGGCGCTTGTCGATGGTGCATAACGGGCAAAATCACAGCTTTCTGTCAACGCAATAAATTGATTGACCGTGTCTGTTTCTGCCTTTTTAGCCAACAACATTTCTCGAATGGTGTCTTTACTCATTTCCGAAGTTTCGATGTGTAATTTGGCTTTCAAGAAATTGTGCATCGCTTTTTCCAACGCAATATAAAATGGTTCTTTATTGTTGATTTGTTTTTGGGCTTCCGATAAATATTTCTTCGCTAACTTATTCGATAATTTAATTCGGTTTCCTTTTACATCGGCATCCATCGCTTCTTTCTTTTTACGGAACGCCATCACCGCCGGAATTAACAAAAACGGCAACGCAAATAAGGTGTAAAATAATCCTGACCCTAAGAAATCCGATTTATTTTGAGAGACCAATTGCGTACTGGTCTTGATAAACCCAAAAGTGGTATTGGCCGTAACTTTAGATTTATTAGCCGAGTTTGCAGCGATAGTAGTACCGCTACCTTCTTCCACATTGATTTCGACTTCATTCGAAACAATGGTTTTATAGCTTTTACTAACCAAATCGAAATAGGTAAACGATAAAGGCTTAATAGGATATTTCCCTTTAGATTGTGGAATAATCGTATACGTATCCGAAATATTTCCGGTCATTCCCGAAAGTGGCGTTTGCACATTTTCCTGATGGGCCGGGTCATACATTTCTAAAGAAGCCGGTAATACCGGTTTAGGCAACGTAAATAATTTTAAGTTTCCTTTTCCGGAAACCACCACTTTTAAATCTAATGATTCGCCAGCTTTCAAGTTGGTTTTGGATGGAAGTACTTTAAAATCAAAACTCCCTACTGCTCCACTGAAATCTTCTGGTTTTCCAGCTTCAGGCAAAGGTTTTACATTAATTATTTTGGAACCTGCTGATACTTTTTTACTGCCCATGGTCATAATAGGACGTCCAAAGAAATCTTCTTCACCCGTAGGCACCTCTACCTCAACGTCTAAAGTCAAAGGTTCAATTTCTAATCTACCTGATTTTTGAGGATATAAAACGGTTTTACGAAGCACCGCATAGCGATAATTTTCGCCTTTAAATTTACCTTCCTGTACTTGTAATTGTTTGATATCAATATTTTGACTCCAAAAATTATTGTATTTCGGATTGGTCACTTCTCTCCAACCACCAACACCCGAACGATGACTGACATAGATTTTATAAACCACCGTAATCGGTTCGTTTAAATACGGATTAGGGTTCGAAATTTCAGCTACCAAATGCACACCATCTTTACCTGCAGCGACAGGTGGTGCCTGACGTTGTTGTTGTTGATAATATGGGTTGTATTGTTCGTAAGGATCGCGTTCTTCAGCAACTGCATTGCCTACGGTGATTTTTATAGGGTTCGTTTTATAAACCTGTCCGTTAATTTCGATAGTAGCCGATTTGATTACAAAATTTCCCTTTTTTAAAGGTTGTAGAAAATAAGAATACGATTTTTCAAAAGATTTTCGTCCGTTTACCCACGAATAACTCACCGATTGACTGGGTCCGCCCACGATTTTAAATCCTTCAAAGGAAGGCGCATCAAAATTGTCGCCATCATCATTCATGGCGAAATCAACACGCAAACGTTCGTTTATTCCAATAGCATTTTTGCTCACACTGGCCACAAATTGCACTTGTGCCGATAGTTTGAACCCTAATAATAATACTATAAAAAGCAGTTTCTTCATTTTCTATCAATCATTATTTACCAGTCTTTTTGATTTTCCACTGGTTTTCCTTTTACTTTTCTGGCGTTAACTTTATCTTGAATTTTCTTTTCTTCGTTATTTACAGCATCCAACAAATTTTGCAAACGATCTTTAGGAACATTACCTGGTTTAGGCTCTGGGTTTTGATTTTGATCGTCTTTAGGTTGATCCTGTTTGTCCTTTTTATCATCGCCATCTTTAGGCTTATCCTCCTTTTTATCCTGTTTCGGATCGTCTTTTTTATCTTTGTTTTTGTCTTTATTCTTGTCCTTTTTATCGTCATCTTTCTTTGGCGGATTTTCTTTCAGCATTTTTTTAGCCAACGCATAATTATACCTTGCCTGCTCATCCTTCGGATTATTGCGTAACGCATTTTTGTAAGCCTCGACGGCTTTGTCGTATGCTTTTTCTTTCATGAACACATTGCCTAAGTTATAGTAAGCAGCATATTTTTGTTGCTTGTCCTTGGCTAATTCAATCGCCTTAGCATAAGCAAATTTGGCTTCGCTTGGCTGATTTTGCTTGTAAATGGAATTCCCTAAATTATAGGCTGATGCAGCTCTTTTGGCATTCATCGCTTTAGAAATTCTATAATTGGCTTCGGCTTCGGCATATTGCTTTTCAGTAAATTTCTTGTTTCCGTCTGGCAAAGCAAAATCCTTTTTCTGCTGAGCAAAAACGCCAACAAAAAGCAGCAAAAATACTATTTTAAAAATGCTTTTCATCTTACTTCTCCTTCTTCTCATTAAACAAATCTAATTTTTGTACCCATTTGGTTTTTCTTTCTAACAAAAAGACATCTAACAATAGTAGAAAAAATCCGATTCCTAAAAACCATTGAAACTGCGATTGAAAACTAGCCATTTCTGTGGCTTCAAATTCAGTTTTTTGAATATTGTTGAGTGATTTTCGCATAAACTCCACCACTTCTTTGGTATTAGTCCCATTGATGTAACCTCCTTTGGCTGCTTTTGCAATGGCTTCAAGTGCTTCAGGACGCAATTGCGTGATTACTTTTTGCCCTGTTGATTTATCAATATGGTAGCTTTCAATAACTCCACCATTTTTAATAGGAATCGGTCCACCTGCGGTTGTTCCCACCCCAATAGTAATTATTTTAATTCCTTTTTTTCGCGCTTGTTCCGCGGCGGTTTGTGCGGCTTCCGAATGATCTTCACCATCAGTAACCATAATTAACAACTTACTTGTGTTTCCGCTGCCTTCAAAATATTTTTCGGTTAACTCAATTGCTTCATTCAAGTTACTTCCTTGAGAAGAAATCATTCCCGGATTCATGGTTTGCAGGAACATTTTAGCAATATTATAGTCGGTGGTAATTGGTAAAACCGGAAAGGCACTTCCGGAATACGCAATAATTCCAATACGATCACTTCCTAAATTATTGATAATTTGCGATACGATTTGTTTCCCTTTTTCTAAACGATTAGGAGCAACGTCCTCACACAACATACTTTTAGAAACATCGACTGCAAAAACAATATCAATTCCTTGACGTTTCACTTTTTCTACTTTGGTTCCAATTTTCGGATTGACCAAGCCCAAAATCAGCATCGTCAATCCAAAAAGCACTACTCCAAATTTTAGGGCAGGTTTAAAGTTGGATTTTTCTGGACTTAATTTTTTAACCAATTCTAAATCGCCAAATTCTCGTTGTTTTTTTCTTTTCCAAACTTCCACCCATAGGAAAAGCACTACCAAAATTGGCAATAAGAATAGTAAATACAGATATTTTGATTCGTCTAATTCGTACATTTTTAATTATATAAAACTTCTAAAAATGGTATTTCGCAATACTATTTCGATTAACAATAACAAACCGGCTAACCAAACAAACGGGCGGAATTTCTCGTCGTAATTCACAAACTTTAACTCTTCTATTTTAGTCGTTTCTAACTTATTAATTTCACTATAAATGCGTTCTAAACCGGAATTGTCAGTCGCTCTAAAATACTTCCCTCCCGTTTTTTGAGCAATTTGTTTCATCAGTTTTTCATCAATTTGAACCGGCATCATTTTAAATAAAAATCCTCCATTAGGTGCAATAGCGTACGGGAACATTGCATTACCGTTGGTTCCAATTCCGATGGTGTAGACTTTAATTCCTAAATCGGCAGCAATTTCAGCCGAAGTTTGAGGGTCTAAAAATCCTGAATTATTCACTCCGTCCGTCATTAAAATAATGATTCGGCTTTTGGCTTTACTTTCTTTCAATCGGTTCACCGCAGTGGCCAATCCCATACCTATTCCTGTTCCGTCTTGTAAAACATTATCGTATTTAATGTCTTCAATCGCTTGTAAAACTACCGCTTTATCGCTGGTAACGGGCGTTTTGGTATAAGCTTCGGCAGCATAAACTACAATTCCTATTCGGTCGTTTACGCGTTCTTGCACGAAATCGGAAGCTACTCTTTTTAAAGCTTCCATTCGGTTGGGTTTTAAATCTTTGGCCAACATACTTCCTGAAACGTCAGAAGCAATAACAATATCAATACCATTGGTGTTGTTAGTTTTATTGCTCACATCAACACTTCTAGGTCTGGCTAATGCAATAATTAAGGCGCTTAAAGCCAACAATCGCAGGACAAACAACAAAGGTTTTAGTTTGGGTAAAATTGAAGTCGTTGCTTGAAACCCTTTCAAAGAACTTATTTTTAGGGTTGGCTTTTCTTCTTTTCGTTTCAAAAAATACCAAACAGCCAATAATGGCAGTAATAAAAACAGCCAAAAAAACTCCGGATTTAAAAAAGTCACATTAGTCATTATTGGGCTACTTTAAGTTCGACAGAATTTAACATTCGTTCGGAAATTTTCTTCGCGTTTTCATCTCCATCTCTGTACACAATCATAATTTGTTGTAAACCGCCCGATTGGCTGAAAAGCAAAATTTCATAATATAATTTTTCCTCTTTCACTGAAAGGGTACCAAAACCTTTAATGCCTTTCATTCCTTTTTCGGTACTAAATTCTTCTTGTTTCGAGATGATATTTTGACAGCCTTGCGCTTGTAAGGTCTGAATGGTTCCGTTCAATGCTTGTGTTAAATCCAATTGCGTCTCTTTTTTGAATTGTGTCGTAGAAACTACAATCACGAAGTTTTCGAAAACACTTCCATAAGCAAACATTTGCATGTCCTTGATTAATGCCATGGCATCTTTGGGGGCCATTTTAGAAACATCCATTCGTTTCAATACTTTTGGCGTTTCAATGACCACCGAAGGATTTCCGTATTCCGATTTTAACCATTCACCGTTAAGTAATTCTTTGGTAGAATGGCCTGTAAATCCATTCTTAACATAATCAATTCCTTTAGTTACTATCACAAAAGTCAAAATAAAAATCAGCACAAAACCGGTGATTCCGCCAAGGGCAACCCAACGTTTTTTGCGTTCTTGATTTTTTACAAATTCTTCTTGTTCTTTTTTCCACTTCAGACTGTTTTCGTCTACCACGATCGGAATCGCTTTATCAATGGTTACGATAGAATTTTCAATTTTCTTTCTGTCTTCTTCAATTTCAAAATCCAGTGGTTTTGATTTGGCAAATTTTACCAAATCGGCTTGCTTCAGCACTTTTTCCAGTCCTTCTAACGTATCTTTCGACAGTTTTAATTTCTTCTTATTCGAAGCCACTCGCAAAGCCGCAATCAGTTCGGAAGTTGTGCTTTCTTTGGCAGGAATTTCTATGGCTTCTTCGATATAATCACGAGCAATATCAGTTAGTTCAGAGTAGTATTCTTTAACTTCTCCTTTTTCTAACAAGTGTTTGTTTTCAAGTAATTGAAGCAAGCTGGTCGCTTTCTCGATAGGAGAATTATAAACAACCTCTTCTTTTTTAGGCTTTTGATTTTTCTTCCAAAGATAGTACACCAAATATCCCAATCCCGACAGCATAATAACCGCTAAAACATATTTCCACCAATCGCCCGAAGGTCTCTCAACGTTGATAATGGGTTTGATGTCGTACATTTTTTGTTTTAACGTGTCAACTTTTACGTTAAAAACTTCGACTTTTATGCTATCTGAAAAAACTTGTTTTTTATCAATTAAAACCGGAATTCTGGGAATGACATATTTCCCGGAATCAAACTGTGTTAATCCGTATTTTTTAATTAATTCGTAACGCGATTCTTCCTTGATGGTATCAATAGGATAAGATTCTATGACTTCCAATGATCCAAAATTAGTCGCTTTTGGAAATACTACTACAGTATTGGGCTTTGCTTTGACTTTTAAAGACAAGGTAAACTGCGCTCCAATTTTATTTTTGGTCGTATCGATTTTGGTTTCCAACGATTGCGCAAACACAACAGATTGAAACAACACAACTAAAAGAAAACTATATTTTTTAATCAATTTCATCAATTTTTATCTCGATTTAAAATAACCCAATAATTTGGTTACATAACTTTCATCAACTCGTGTGTTTACAACACCCGAACCACATTTAGAAAAAACCTCTTTGAAATAAGTTACTTTCTCGTTATAATATTTTTCGTATTGGAGTCGAACATTTTTTGAACCGGTATTTACCCATTGCGTTTGTCCGCTTTCGGCATCTTGCATGGCAACCAACCCAACATTTGGCATTTTTTCTTCGCGGATATCGAAAACACGAACACCAGTAATATCGTGCTTTTTACTCGCAATTTTTAATGTTTTTTCGTAATCATCATCGGTAATAAAATCGGAAATCATAAAAACGATGGCTTTTTTCTTTTGTGTAGCCGATAAAAACTGTAACGCCTGACCCACATCGGTTTTTCGACTTTTGGGTTGAAATTCTATTAACTCACGAATGATACGTAGAACATGTGGTTTTCCTTTTTTTGGCGGGATATACAATTCGATTTGATCGGAAAATAAAATCAATCCGATTTTATCATTATTTTGAGTCGCCGAAAACGCTAAAGTTGCCGCAATTTCAGTAACAATTTCACTTTTTAATTGGTTTTTGGTACCAAAACTTTCTGAACCCGATATGTCCACCATCAACATCATGGTCAATTCGCGTTCTTCTTCAAAAACCTTTATATACGGTTCGTTGTAACGCGCCGTAACGTTCCAATCAATGGCTCGAACATCGTCTCCGTATTGGTATTGGCGTACTTCCGAAAAAGTCATCCCGCGTCCTTTAAAAGATGTATGATATTCGCCCGAAAAGATATGATCACTCAATCTTCGGGTTTTGATTTCTATTTTACGAACTTTTTTAAGTAATTCCTTGGTATCCATATTCTAAGGCAATAGGCAATAGGCAATAGGCAATAGGCACACATTTGTGGCTAATGGCTTTAACCTAATCACTTTTTATGGCACTTCAATTTCGTTTACTATTTTGTTGATGATTTCAACAGAAGTAATGTTTTCTGCTTCCGCTTCGTAGGTGATTCCGATACGGTGACGCAATACATCGTGTACTACCGCACGTACATCTTCTGGAATTACATACCCACGACGTTTGATAAACGCATAACATTTGGCAGCCATCGCTAAATTAATACTTCCACGAGGTGAAGCTCCGAAACTGATTAATGGTTTTAACGATTCTAATTTGTATTTTTCCGGATAACGGGTAGCGAATATGATGTCTAAAATATACTTTTCGATTTTTTCGTCCATATACACTTCACGAACCGCTTCTTGTGCACGCAAAATTTGATCTATGGAAACCACTTGATTGACTTTGGCAAATCCACCATTTAAATTTTGACGAATGACCATTCGTTCGTCTTCCATTTTAGGGTAATCGATAACCGTTTTAAGCATAAAACGATCGACTTGTGCTTCTGGTAACGGGTAGGTTCCTTCTTGCTCTACCGGGTTTTGTGTCGCTAAAACCAAAAAAGGTTTGTCTAATTTAAAAGTAGTATCTCCAATAGTCACTTGTTTTTCCTGCATGGCTTCTAAAAGTGCTGATTGTACTTTAGCAGGGGCACGGTTAATCTCATCGGCAAGGACGAAATTAGCAAATACCGGTCCTTTTTTTATGGAGAAAGCATTTTCTTTAATGTTGTAAATCATGGTTCCCACCACGTCGGCAGGAAGCAAATCGGGAGTAAACTGAATACGGCTAAAGCTTCCGTGAACTGCTTGTGACAAGGTATTGATGGCTAAGGTTTTGGCCAAACCCGGAACTCCTTCCAATAAAATATGCCCTTGACCCAAAAGACCAATTAACAAACGTTCAATCATGTGTTTTTGACCCACAATTACTTTGTTCATTTCCATGGTAAGGAGGTCTATAAAAGCACTCTCTCTTTCTATTTTTTCATTAATCGCTCTAATGTCTAAAGTGGTTGTGTTTTCTTCCATTACTGCATTTTTTTAGGCCGTGAATTTAACATCTTAATTAATACGACGCAAATTGAAAATTAAATTACTTTAATGGTGTTAACAATCAGTTAAATGTTAAAATTTGAAGTCGATTTTAAGGATAGTTTATGAATAAGTTTTACTATTTTTAAGAACTCTAAATAACATTCACTTTGAAACCGAATCTTTCCCAAATAATTGCCGGCACCATGACTTGGGGCAACTGGGGTAAAAACCTCAACACCAACGAAATTATTGAATGCCTAAATGTTTGTTTGGAAAACAACATCAGCACTTTTGATCATGCTGATATTTATGGCGGTTACACTACGGAAGAGTATTTTGGAAAAGCTTTTGCAGAAAGCGAAATAGAACGTAACCAAATTCAGTTGATTTCCAAGTGTGGTATAAAATATGTTACCGAAAACAGGAATTATGGCATTAAACATTATGATTACTCAGCCGAATACATCATTTGGAGTGTTGAAAATTCGCTTAAAAATTTAAAAACTGATTATCTGGATGTATTACTCTTACACCGCCCCAGCCCTTTAATGCAGGCTGATGAAATTGCCAAAGCTATTGATCATTTAAAAAATCAAGGAAAACTACGCAGTTTTGGGGTTTCGAATTTTACCGCATCGCAAACCGAATTGATTCAGCAAAAAATTAAGGTTGATTTTAATCAAATTCAATTTTCAGCTACGCATTTAGATGCTATGACTGATGGCACTTTAGATTATATGCAATTGCATCATATTATACCCATGGCGTGGAATCCCTTAGGATCTGTTTTTAGAGAGAAAAATGAGCAAACCCATAGACTTACGGTGTTATTAGAAAAATTAAGTCAAAAATACAATGTTGGACCTGATGTTTTATTGCTCGCTTGGATTTTAAAACATCCATCGGGAATATTACCCGTAATTGGAACCACAAGCCCTGAGCGAATAAAGAATGCCTCTTTAGGAAGTTCTTTGACTTTAGAATTGGAAGATTGGTTTTCTATTTGGGCAGAAAGTATGGGAACTACAGTACCATAAAAAAAACGCCAACCTTTTAGGATTGACGTTTTGATTTGAATAACTAACTAAAATCTATGCATTTCATTTACTCTAGTGTTATCGGGTCAAGATTAGTAACTTGTCCGTTAACCACCGTTATACCTTCTACTGTTTTTATTGCCAGTCCTGAGGCTGGATCAGGAGTTAAGGTTAGTGTGTATGTTCCGGCAGGAACTCCATTGATTTGAAAAACGCCTTCTGCGTTGGTGTAGGCTGAAACAGTCGTTTCTCCAACTTGAATCGAAGCTAAGGTTTGCACTGTTGCAGGTAAAACCGAACCTTTTACAGCTCCAGAATTTACATTGGTGGTAACGCGTAAAACAGGATTTAAATTATAAATTCCGGATCCTCCCGCTTGGACCACAACCGATTTTGCTACATCAAAGTCGATTAAAAAATCATACGTAAAATCTGGTTGTAAAGTAGTATTTACTTGAAGTTTTAATCCTGATTGTTGTCCACTTGGCGTATTTAACGGAAATGTTTCTCCGTCTTTTACTATAGTATTATTGGTACCCAACAACAATCTTATTTGTCCTAATTGACCAGCGGGCACATTACTGTCTGCCAAAAGGAGGTTTACCCCTCCGGTTAGATCAAGCAGGTTAATTGTTTTAGGCAATCCGTCACCAATACTTACCCATCCGTTTTCGTCCGAATCGGTGCTGTTTTTGATTAAAACATCGAGTACTTCTACATTTACCTCGTCATAATCACCAGGAGCATCCGTAAGACGAACCGTAATTCTTGACTGATCGTCATTATTGTCACTACATCCTTGAAAAGTAACTGCTAAAAAAAGCAGTACAATAAAACTAAACCATTTTAATTTGTTGATTTTCATAATTTGGGAAATTAAAATTTATGGAGTAATAACGCTAAAAAATGTAATTTAGTATTTCAAATCACAAAAATGATTAACAAACGTCTTCTTATTAAAAACTTATTGGCTCATAATGATGAGAATAGTTTTTATGACAAGAAGCGCCAACTTAACTTACACAGTCGGGAAGGAAAAAGTAAGTTTTTAAAACACATTTGTGCGTTATCAAATTCAAATCCGAGCAACAATTCCTATATCGTTGTGGGTGTTGAAGACCAAGACAATGAGATTGTGGGCGATGATTTTTTTGACGACAGCCGCATTCAAAATTTGGTCAATGCCTTTTTAGAAAACCCTCCCAAAATACAATACGAAAACATCCCGTTTCCGCATTTACCGAAAGACAAAGTGGTGGGCTTGGTTACTATAAAACCCAATCATAAGGTGGCGTATTTTAAAAAGGGGATTCATACCATTGAGCCCAACACCATTTTTGTGAGAATTGGCAGTAATACGCTTCCAACATTAGAAAAAATACCGTATTCCAAACAAAATATAGAAACGGTTATCAGCATCGAAAACAATTCCAGAAACAGTATTGCGCATACTCTAGAAGGGGTTCTTGATTTTATGAATGTGCGTCATAAGGACATGCATACCGAACATCGTGTTTTTAAAGAATTATTTGTGGTTTGCTGGGCGGGAAATAAGAAAAGAATTAGAGAAACCACCTATTTTTCGAGGGTAGATATCGAATTGATTAATGAACAAATAAAATTATTTTATTCCAATCAAGATGAAGTGACCATTGAATATACAGATACCTCATTTATTATTACTGAATTTGTGGTTTTGGGTTTAAATGACAAAACCAGTTACTATCCACTTGAAAAAGTAACGATCACTTTTTTTGACAACGGCTACTATAAAATGGAAACCAAAATGTTGTTTGAACCCCCTCAGTACAACAAAAAAATGCTGCATCATATTTACAACAGCAACAAATCATTATTGGATAAATTGGAAAAAGGAATAGTGTTAAACGAAAGAGAAGAAAATGATTTACAAAATCTCCCTTCTACTTTTATGCTTTGTTATCTTAATGGATTTAGCGATGCCAAAAAACGATTAATTGAGGCAAAAACAGTACTAAAAGCACATTCTCAAGAGGCATATACTTCCTTTAAAGAAGTCATGCGTGTTTTAAGAAAAATGAAATATGATACTTAAAGTTTTTAGAAAAAAACAGAAATAAAAGGCTTTTTAATTGCTTTCAGAGTGTGATAAGTCATTAAAAACCATATAAAAAGTAAACCATAGAGATTAACAAAAATGGAAAAACCAACTTCTTCTTCGTTCACAATTAAATACCTTTCTCTAAATGAAAGGTTTATCGTTTGAAAAGTCGGCTCATTTATATTTTGAGAAATATACAAAAGCAGAAAAAAAACATTCACCACAAAAAGTATAAAAACAGCTAATGCAAAGGTGGTAATTAGCAGTTTAACTTTGTCTTCTTTTTGTATTTTAGCCTCTTTATTAAGCATGATTTGGATGGTTTTTATCATGTTTTGGATGTAGTTAATCACACCCTAAAGGTCTAACTTTTTTAAAGAGTATTGATGCGGTTAAACCGCATATTTTGTTAAAATTTTAAAGCAATCCAGTCCGTTTGGCTTCTCTTAGAATATCCTCATCATTCCCTTTTTTGATACCAAAATAATCTCGTATTTGTATTTTTCTTTTTTCTACGGCGCTCATAGAAAGATTAATATAATTTGGAATATTTTTGGTTTTTATCCCTTGAGACAATAGGGTTATTATTTTTCGGTTATAATCATCGAGATAACCTATATTGGAGAGCAATTCATTTAAATTCTGGCTTACCGTGACACTTTTATAAATTCCTCCATTGACAATTTTTTCAAAAGCGATTAACAATTCTTCTGCACTGAAATCACTTTTCACCAAAAGACCTTCGGGTTTAATCGCGTTGGTTATATCGTATAAAATAATCGATTCTGAATGGGAGGTTAGAATCACAATTTTGGTTTTGGGAGCATTTTTTCTTACTATTTTGGCCAAATCAATCCCTGAACTTATATTTTCTTTTTCAAAAGGAGGCAAACTATAATCTAAAAAAACCAGGTCAAATTTTTCTGACATAAGAACAGAAAATGCATCTTCGCAATTATAAGCCGTTGTTGTTTCTATATCGTATCCCATTGTGTTGTACGATAAGATTATCTTATATCCTTCAAGCATAGAAGGATGATCATCAACCATTAATACTTTAATTTTCATTTTATGTTGGAATAGTGATTTTTATTGAAGTACCTGAACCTAACGCTGATTCTATTGTAAAAGTGCCCTCGAGTGTTTTTATTCTTGATTGCATGTTTTTTAAACCAATACCTTCCCTTGTTCTAGTTACATCAAATCCGTTTCCGTTATCGGTAATTGTAACTACAATTCTATCGTCGTTTTTACAGATTTTTAAAACTACTTCACTGGCATTTGCATATTTATAGATGTTTTGAAGTGCTTCCTGAAATATCCTATACAGATGAATTTTTGTGGCACTCTCTATTTTTTTCCATATAATCTTTTCATCTATTTCTACAAAATACTCAAGTCCGACGATATTTTTATAATCTTCAAGCAAATCATATATGATGGCTTGAAAACTATCTTTTTCTAATAAGGTATCTCTATTTAAATCGTGAGAAATATTTCTGATTTCTTTTTCAATTTCTTGAATATTATCAATGTGTGTGAGGCATTTTTTTATAGTTTCCTCGTCGTGTTTCTTGCTTAAAACAAACAAATTGAGTCGGGTACTAGTCAGTTTACTCATTATCCCGTCATGCAATTCTTGCGATATCCTCTTCTTTTCTCCCTGTCGAGCCTCGTTAATTATGCTTTGCTGCTTAAGCATTAACATATAAATTTCCTCATTGGCTTCTTGTTGTTTTCTTTCAAACTGCAACTCTTTATTTTTAGCATGTTGAATTCTGGTTATGTAGCCAAAAACCACTATAATTATGGCTATTATACTACACGTAAGGATAAACCATCGTTGGGAGGAAATTTTATCTTTTTCTGCCTCAATATTATTTTTTTCATTTACGATTTCATCTGTTTCAAATTCTATTCTGGCAAATTTATTTCGCGTGGCTCTTTCGATATTTTGTAAACTATCGCTAAGAGCAATGTACTTATTGGTGTAATACAGACTTTTTTTCGGCTCTATTTTAGATAACAGTTCTAATGCGCTTAGCTCGTCTTCAAAAACTTTATTTTCTCCTGCTTTTTCTCTTGCTGCTAGAGCAAACTTTAACGCCGCATTATTGTCTTTTTTTTCCAAATAGAACTTAGCCATATTTAAGTTGCTTGAAACTAATCCAGGTATGTTTTGCAAACTATCCCTAATTTGCATGGCTTCTTTTAAATATTCAAGAGACAATGCATTCCCTAATTTAAAATTACTGTAGCCTAAATTATTTTTAATATTAGCATACAATAAGGATTTGGAAGTTTCGAAGTTTAAGGCTCTATTGAAATAATCAATAGCTCTATTATAATCTCCTTTCTTTTGGTAAATCTTCCCAATGTAATTATACGTTTGGGCTTTTAGTAATTGATATTGTTTATGATTACTCAATACTTCTATCAAAAGAAACGCTTTTTTATAGTATTCAAGTGCTTGCTCGTTATCGTTTAGCCCGTCTAAAGCATTCCCAAGAGTTATGTAACAGTCGTAAATTAAACGAGTATCATTTTGATTTTTAGCTAATTTTAAGATATCCACTACCGCTGTTTCGCAACCGGAAAAATCTTTTTCATAGAACAAAATATTGGCTTTGTATAACTTTATCCATAAAGCATCCTTGGTATCTTTTTTTTTGGAAAAAATCTTTTCGGCCTTAGAATAATAAAAGTAGGCGCTATCATTTTTAAATTTGGAATAATGGAAATCACCTATATACCCCAAACTTTTAGCCATACTAATAGTATCATTAGCCTCAACAGACAATGAATAAAGTTTCCTACTAACTTCTAAAAATTTTTGAGAGTCTTCAGCGTTAAAATACCTACCGGCAAGTTTGTAAAACGCACTTCTTTTAATACTATCGTTATTTCTGTTTTGGAGCAATTCAAAAATCTTATTCGCCAGTATAACACGTTCCCCCTTGCTAACATTAAAATCATTGGAACGAACAAATAAAGAATCAACTTCTTTTAATACAGAAGGGTTATTAACATCTTCCCTGTTGCTACAGGAAAAAAGTATAATAACCCAAAAGATGTTTATTATTTGTTTCAAATTGTTTTTTTGATGGAGTATCCCAAAGCTACAACTTTATAGAATCACAACAAACATAGTTTGTTCTTTTTAAAAACAAAAATCGCAATTTATGGTTTTGTATTCATGATTGGCGGATCGATGGTAGAATCTATTCCTGTAGCATTTTCAGCATTACCCACCCCGTCTCTTAAAACGTTTTGAGCATTTTCATTACTCATTTCTTCTATAGAGCATGATAATGGAGAACTAAGTAAAGCTAATAAACTGATGGAGTAAAAAAATGTTTTCATAATTTTGTTTTTTAAGATTTTATTTTAAATGAATTTTTTTATTGTTGTTGTTTTTATAATTTACTCAAAATTATAGTCATTTTTTGAATAAATTTTACGGTTTTTCCGTACATTTTGTTAAATGTTTACATTTGTACAAAACTGCTTTTTTGATTTTTTAGTATCTTTAATCATAATTTACTTTATGTCTAAAACATTTGTTATAGGTGATATTCACGGCGCTCTAAAAGCCCTAAAACAAGTTTTAGAGCGAGCTGCTGTTACCCAAAATGACACGTTAATTTTCTTGGGAGATTACGTAGATGGGTGGAGCGAATCCCCTCAATTATTAGATTATTTCATAACCTTGAACCAAACCCACCATTGTATTTTTTTACGCGGTAATCATGACGAGTTGGTTCTTCATTGGTTGCAGAACAATCATGATAATCCCATGTGGTATGAGCATGGTGGCGAATCGACAGTAAAAGCCTATCATACTATTTCGGAAGAGAAAAAACAAAAACACATAGAATTTTTACTCACCATAAAAAACTATCATTTGGATGAACAAAACAGACTCTTCATACACGCAGGATTTACAAATTTAAAAGGGGTTAGTCATGAGCATTTCCCTCGTTTGTTATACTGGGATAGAACCTTATGGGAAATGGCTCTAAGTCTTGACCCAAGATTAGCGGTAACTTCTGTTAATTACCCTAAGAGGTTTACTATGTACAAGGAAATCTACATTGGCCACACTCCGGTGACACAAATAAATGAAACGACTCCCGTCAATAAAGCCAATGTTTGGAACATAGATACGGGTGCTGCCTTTAAAGGACCTCTGTCTATCTTAGATATCGACTCTAAAGAATATTGGCAAAGTGACCCTGTCTACCTATTGTATCCAGATGAAATTGGAAGAAATTAGAACTATCTTAGTATATTTGTGGCGATTTTAAACATTTATACCATGAACAAAAGAATTTTAATGATTGTATGTCTTTTTTCTGCTTTTGTAAGCCACGCACAAGACGCCTATAAAGGAAAAGGAGATACAAAAATGCATGTTGGAGCTAATTTTCAAAATGGTGGAACAGGAATAGTTACAGGCGCCGATTTTGGTTTGGGCGAAAATATTTCTATTGGTTTTTCTGCTTCTTATTTATTAGGAGTTAAAGAAGTAACGCTTGCCGATGAAACTTTTAAACCTGAATTTAAAGACCGTATCGACGCAAAAATTAAGTTTAACGCAAACATAGGAAATGTGTTAACGTTACCAGAACAACTGGATGTTTATCCGGGCTTAAACCTGGGAGTTAAGAATTTTGGAGGCCATTTAGGCGCTCGCTATTTCTTTACTGAAGGATTTGGTTTACAAACTGAATTAGGAGTTCCATTTGCTAAATATGATACAAACGTACAGGGCTTCGAAAAACTGAATAATCAATTTTATGCTAATTTCAGCATGGTATTTAATCTATAATGAGTGTAATTGAAAAAAAACTAAAAGACCGAAGCAATTCCACTTGCGAATTGTGCGGAAATCCTCATGATCTACAAGTGTTTAATGTAGCTCCAAACACTACAGAAAGCTTGGAACAATCTATTTTGGCTTGTAAAACTTGTATAAGTCAAATTGAGAATCCTGACACTACCGATACTAACCACTGGCACTGCCTTTCCGACAGCATGTGGAACGAGCACTTGCCTGTTCAAATAGTTTCCTGGCGTATGCTAACCCGCTTAAAAAAGAATGATTTACTAGATATGATGTATTTGGATGAAGAAGCTTTAGAATGGGCAAAAGCAACCGGTGAAGGCGATGAAGAAGAAGGTAAAATCATTCACAAAGACAGTAATGGAAATGTATTATTGGATGGAGATTCAGTCGTGTTGATAAAAGACCTTGATGTTAAAGGCGCCACATTTACTGCAAAAAGGGGGGCTGCGGTTCATAACATTAAATTAGTCTGGGACAATGCCGATCAAATTGAAGGCCGTGTAGAAGGCCAGCATATTGTGATTTTGACACAATATGTTAAGAAAACAAAATAAATCATAATTTACATCAAAATAAAAAGCGCTCTGTGTTCAGAGCGCTTTTTTTAAAAAACAACCAAATTAATTAATAATCATTTTTTTAGTTGGATTTCCTCCATCAGAAATCAGTTTGACGATATAAGTCCCATCTCCTAATTTTTTTAGCGGCACTTTAATAGTGGTTTTAAATAAATTATCTAACCCCGATTTAAACACACTTTGCCCTAAAATATTGAACAATTGAATTTCTTTCAAATTAGCATTGGAATTGTTTGTTATATTAATAGAATTGTCTGTTTTTGTATAATAAATCTGTATTCCATTCGTAATAAGATTGTCATCTATCCCTAAAGTCTCGTTGGCAAATCGCATAGAAAATCTATTGAGATGCTCTCCCGGAGCAAGCATTGTTTTAAATGCGGCATCTCTTAAATTATGGCTAACTCCTGTTAATTCATCGTACAAGTATACTTCTTTAGAGGAATCTATATTCTCTAAATTTTCCAGCTTGATTTGAATTTCCCCTTGATTTTCAATCTTAATTCCCAGCGGTATTTTTTGTTCTGAATTAAAATCAGAAACTCCTTGAATAATGAATTTACTTCCTGATAAATCCCAAAACATATCCTCTTTTTGAACATCAATCATAGGAGCATCATAGCCCAAATCATAATAGTTGGAAGCATTTTGATCGACTCCAACAAGCAGTTGTCTAATTATTCCACTGGCAGAAACAAACTGCAATCTGATTTTTTGACGAACATCGCTTTCATTTGAATTTTCTTGGACTGAAGATGATGCGGTTCTCATCATTACTGAATTACCACTTCCTTCAGTCATAAATACCCTTTGGCTATTTTTAAAACTTATAGTTCCTCCAGTGATAGGCGAAGTTAAATTAGGATTGTTAGTGGTCAAAGAAGCATCAACATTAGAATCAATAAAAAATCCTTGAGACACCGGAATATACTGTTGTGGAACTTTTGTGCCCGATTCTCCCGTACCAGCGGTCAAAGGCCCATTCGAAACCGCGACAACACCTCCCATTAGGGTATAAGTAGCATAACCCCCAACATAAGCCGACAAATAATGCGAATATCCTCCAAAATGATCCCAAAAATACAATACCCCATTAAATCTATTGGTGGCTGCAGTTCCCCCATCTTTAATATTATCTCTAATAAACTTGTTTGCATCTAGTGCTGAAGGATAAGGATTTCCTACCAAATACGTTTGATTAGCTCCAAGACTAACATTGATATCCCCATTATTAGGTTTACCCACAAAAACAAAATTTTGTAAATCGTTAGGGGTTACTGTTCCGTCGCAACCTTTCATGGTGAATCCTTCCCCAACTTTAATAGCACTATTGCTATCTATCCTTTGCCAATTAGAATATGCACTTGATGTTGCAGCATATTTATACAACCATCTGTTGCTAATTTTAATAGGATTTGTGGCTGTTCCGTCAGCAAAAGCAGAGCCATCACCAAAAACAATTCCCGTGGTTGCAAAAGGATCTGAAGTTACATCGGTACCATCTTTTAAGTTAGCCGAAAGGGTATAATTCACATTATCTAAACTTATTGGAGACGACCAATATGTGTAATGGAAACTGCTTTTTTTACCTTGTTGATCCCTGAACAATCTTCCTGTACCAGTTAACGGATTTGCTAATGCACCATTTTGAACCAATTGCGCTTCTCCGGTCAAGCGTAAATCACCACTTTGCAAAGTCAAATTATTCGCTACCGTTAATTGAAAATTGTTTGGAAGAATAATTCCTCTAGCTCCACCCGAATTGTTTAGTGTTAAATTATAAAACGTTTCATTCAATTTAATACCACTATTTATCAATTGTATCTGATTTAATGCTGATCCTCTAAAAGCAACCGTTCCATTACCAGAATTGAAGATGCCATTATTCCTCCAGTCATTACTAATATTTAAGGTTGAACCATTAGACATCGTTAACGAAGCACTTCCTGAAATGGTTATATCTCTCGCATTCGCAATCCCACTATAAGGAACTGCTTTACTGGTTAAAGCGTCAATATTGGGCATATTGGACATTCCCGAAGGTATAACAACATTGGTCGTTATAGTTGGAGGATTAGGCCCTCCTCCTGCCCAATTCATACAATCAAACCAGTCGGTGTCTACTAATCCTGTCCAAAGTCCAGGAGTACCATTTAACACAGACACATTAGCAACTGGTGTATAATCAGCTGCAATAGCTGTACATCTAGAATCAGATAATCCCGTAATTCTATAAGTTTTATTTACTAAAAGGTTAGGTGTACTAAAAACATATGGATTTAAACTGGTGGTTACCGTTGTACTGGTGGTTCCATCATTATAAGTCAATGTCCACGGAGCCACTCCTGTCAAAGCCACACTAAATGTTGCTGGAGTATTATTACAAATGGTTTGGGAAGGGCCAATTACAGCTGTAGGCCTTGGATTTACCGTTACCGTTACATATGTAATTCCTGCTGCGCCTGAACTCACACAAGTGTTGGTTCCGTTAATTATAAAAGTAGACCTAACACCGTAAGTAGTGGTTACCAAAGGAGATACAGAATAACTAGAAGCTGTAGAGATAACATTTCCTGAGGTATCTACCCATTGAGTTGTAATATTTACCGGTACATCAGGAATCGCTATATTATCTATTGCCCAAAGGCTATCTGTATTATTAGAATTATAGGTGAATTTTACTCTTAAACTAGGTTGGCCAACAAAAGCATCAAGGCTAATATTTTCAAGAGTTGAAATTGAATTAAAAGGCCCAAGATTAACATACGGACTAATTGTTCCTGTTCGCGAATATAACACAACACTATAAGTAGAACCTCCATCTAATGATAATTCTACTTTAACATTAGCCCCTAATCTTAATCTATAGGCGTGAATAAATCTTAAAGATGCTGTCGATAACCCCAACGTACTGAAAACAGGTGTTTCCATATTGGAAACACGAAAATAAGGCGCATAATTAAGATTTCCGTGAACGATTGCAAATCTTCCTGATGATGTAACTGTAATTCCAGAATAAACACCGCTACCTGTAGTAGGACTTAGTACAAAAGGATTTTGTACCGTATTAGCACCACTAGAATTTAAGCAATTTGGACATCCATCAGCCAACCAACCCGGTGGATTTGAAATTGGAAAACTACCGTTTGTTGCCAAATTTTGGCTAGTAGCATATCCGCTCTGTGAAGTCAGCACAGAAGAATCTCCTGCACAAATTATTGGAGGTGTAGCAATTACAGGGTCTGGTTTAATATTCGGTATAACATTCACCAAAACGCTTGTTGATCTTACAATTGGACAAAGTGCACCGTTTTGAATGATCGCTCTAAAAATTGACGTAATAGTCAACCCTGCATAATTATACGAAGTTGCTCCTGCTGTTGCGGCAATAGCTGACCAAGTTACACCTCCATCTGTAGATTTTTCCCAACCTATAATTGTTCCCGTGTGGCCTGATAAATTTAAAGTCCCAATCGGGCTACTATAACAAACAGTTGCAGGATTAAAACCAGTTGTATCGCTTACTGTTCCTCCAACCGCTAATGGTTGTATTGTAATTGTTCCTCCCAAAGAAACCGCCGGTAAACAACCTCCTGTTGTCGTTACGGTATAATTGAATGGCCCTGCAACACTTGGAGTTCCGCTGATAGTGAAAACACCCGCTGCAAAATTCCCAATAACACCGGCCGGTAAGCCACTTACCGAAGCACCAGTCGCGTAGCCTACATTATATCGAATATTCGCGATAGCTGTATTGATACAAACTGTTTGTGTTGCATCATCTGATGGGTTCAATCCAATGGTCATAGACGGAGTAACGGTAATTGTTCCTCCCAAAGAAACCGCCGGTAAACAACCTCCCGTTGTCGTTACTGTATAATTGAATGGACCTGCAACACTTGGAGTTCCGCTGATAGTGAAAACACCCGCTGCAAAATTCCCAGTAACACCAGCCGGCAAGCCACTTACCGAAGCACCGGTCGCGTAGCCTACATTATATCGAATATTCGCGATAGCCGTATTGATGCAAACTGTTTGTATATTGTTGGCTGTAGCCAAAGCTAGAGTCATTGACGGAGTAACCGTAATTGTTCCTCCCAAAGAAACCGCCGGTAAACAACCTCCCGTTGTCGTTACGGTATAATTGAATGGACCTGCAACACTTGGAGTTCCGCTGATAGTGAAAATACCCGCTGCAAAATTCCCAGTAACACCGGCCGGTAAGCCACTTACCGAAGCGCCAGTCGCGTAGCCTACATTATATCGAATATTCGCGATAGCTGTATTGATACAAACTGTTTGTGTTGCATCATCTGATGGGTTCAATCCAATGGTCATTGACGGAGTAACGGTAATTGTTCCTCCCAAAGAAACCGCTGGTAAACAACCTCCCGTTGTCGTTACTGTATAATTGAATGGACCTGCAACACTTGGAGTTCCGCTGATAGTGAAAACACCCGCTGAAAAATTCCCAGTAACACCAGCCGGTAAGCCACTTACCGAAGCACCGGTCGCGTAGCCTACATTATATCGAATATTCGCGATAGCCGTATTGATACAAACTGTTTGTGTTGCATCATCTGATGGGTTCAATCCAATGGTCATAGACGGAGTAACCGTAATTGTTCCTCCCAAAGAAACCGCCGGTAAACAACCTCCCGTTGTCGTTACTGTATAGCTAAAAGGTCCTGCAACACTTGGAGTTCCGCTGATAGTGTAAACACCCGCTGCAAAATTTCCAGTAACACCGGCCGGTAAGCCACTTACCGAAGCGCCAGTCGCGTAACCTACATTATATCGAATATTCGCGATAGCCGTATTGATACAAACTGTTTGTGTTGCATCATCTGATGGGTTCAATCCAATGGTCATTGACGGAGTAACGGTAATTGTTCCTCCCAAAGAAACCGCTGGCAAACAACCTCCCGTTGTCGTTACGGTATAATTGAATGGACCTGCAAGACTTGGAGTTCCGCTGATAGTGAAAACACCCGCTGCAAAATTCCCAGTAACACCGGCCGGCAAGCCACTTACCGAAGCACCGGTCGCATCATTTACAGTATAAACAATGTCGTTTATTGGGTTATTAATACAAACTGACTGAACATCATTAGCAGAAGATAAACCAATAGAAGGCAAGTTATTTACAGTTATCGTCACGGTATCTGTCATTTCTGTACTACAAAACGGAATTGTTGTAAATGACACTATTTTGTACGTTGTAAGTATAGCTGGAGAAACATCAAAAGTAATATCCCCCCCATCGCCTAAAATGGCTGGTCCAATATCATTATTTGAAGCATCTCTTAATTGATAACTGATAAGGTTTTCACTACTAAAAAGAGTAATTGTAGTAGATTGACCAACACAAATAGACACATCATTAGACAACGTTTTTTGAATCGTACAATCTTGTCCATATCCAATCTGCGTCAATAATAACGATAATAATAAAAGTCGAATTTGTTTCATACTCAAAATATTTAGGTTAACATTTGGAAATTTTATTTTTGCAACCTTTACAGGCCTAATATTCCTTGTTAATTCGTTTTACAGTGGTGGCAAAACGACATAAATACTCTGGGTAAATTTGTTTTTGTTAACTAAAATTAATCATAAAAGTCACTCAAAAATGCATTGCAGTCTGTTTTTCGATGAGATGAATTTATAATCCGATAAACGGAAATCATTAGAACAGCAACACCATTAATATTAATGACAAAAAAAAACGCCACATCTCTGTGGCGCTTTTCATTCTATTTATTTGAATTACAAGTCAAATTTAATCCCTTGTGCTAAAGGCAATTGATCCGAGTAGTTCACAGTGTTCGTTTGTCTTCTCATGTATACTTTCCATGCATCTGAACCCGATTCTCTTCCACCACCCGTTTCTTTTTCTCCACCGAAAGCACCACCAATTTCAGCACCAGAAGTTCCGATGTTTACGTTAGCGATTCCACAATCAGAACCCGCAAATGACAAGAATTTTTCAGCTTCTTTCATGCTGTTTGTCATAATTGCAGAAGATAAACCTTGCGCTACACCATTTTGTTTTTCAATCGCGTTTTCTACTTCACCTTCATATTTCATTAAATATAAAATTGGAGCAAACGTTTCGTGTTGTACAATTTCGAAATGATTTTCCGCTTCAATAATCGCTGGTTTTACGTAACATCCAGATTCGTATCCTTCTCCAGATAAAACGCCACCTTCTACTAACACTTTTCCACCTTCGGCTTTCGCTTTTTCGATTGCTGCTAAATAGGTGTTAACCGCATCGGTATCGATAAGTGGTCCGATATGATTTTTTTGATCTAATGGGTTTCCAATGGTTAATTGCCCGTAAGCACCCACAATCGCATCTCTTACTTTATCGTAAACACTTTCGTGAATAATTAAACGGCGAGTCGAAGTACAACGTTGTCCAGCTGTTCCCACCGCTCCGAAAACCGCTCCAGGAACTACTACTTTTAAATCGGCAGTTGGTGTGATGATAATCGCGTTGTTACCCCCTAATTCTAATAAAGATTTTCCGAAACGTTGTGCTACAGTTGTTCCCACAATTCTTCCCATTCTTGTAGAACCTGTTGCGGAAATTAATGGAATTCTTACATCGGTAGTCATCATTTCACCTACTTTATAATCTCCATTAATGATACAAGAAATTCCTTCTGGTAAATTGTTTGCTTTTAAGATGTCAGCAATAATGTTTTGACAAGCTACAGAACATAATGGTGCTTTTTCAGAGGCTTTCCATACACAAACGTCTCCACAAATCCATGCTAATGCTGTGTTCCAAGCCCAAACGGCTACTGGGAAATTGAAGGCAGAAATAATTCCGACAACCCCAATAGAATGCCATTGTTCTCTCATGACGTGACCTGGACGTTCTGATGGAATCGTTTGTCCGTTTAATTGACGAGATAAACCTACTGCAAAGTCGCAAATGTCGATCATTTCTTGCACTTCGCCGTAACCTTCTTGAAGAGATTTCCCCATTTCGTAAGAAACTAATTTTCCAAGAGGTTCTTTTAATTCTCTTAATTTATTTCCAAACTGACGCACAATTTCTCCACGTTGTGGTGCTGGCATGGCGCGGAAAGTTTTGAAAGCTTCCGTAGCACTTTGCATCACTTTTTCGTAATCTGCTGCAGTGGTTGTTTTTACTTTTCCAATTAATTGACCATCCACTGGTGAATAACTTTCAATGATATCTCCAGACGAAAAACTATTGGAACCTGTTGAAGTTCCGTCATTGATTTCTTTAATTCCTAAGATGCGTAATGCTTCTTGCATTCCGAATTGCTGTGCTATTGTTGACATTTTAACTAATTTATCTTTTTTTGTTATTTTTTGGCAAAGGTATGATTATTTTTCAAAAATGGGAATGCAAATGATTAATCCTGAGTAAACCTTGGGTCCGTTTTCATTACAGTTCCACAATTCGTACAGGTACGCTTTTTTTCATCGGTATAGAAATCTTTAAAATGGGCTAAAAAATCTTTTTCAATGTCGTTTAACCCGAAATAGACTTCGTGCAATTTATGATTACAATTGTCGCAAAACCACAATAATCCATCCTTTCCTTCGCTTCTTTTTCGTTCTATAACCAATCCTATAGAACCTTCCGATCGATTGGGTGAATGGGGTACTTTAGCAGGATGCAAATACAGGTCGCCTGCGGAAAGTTTCATTGCTTTCTTTTTTCCATCTTCTTGAACATAAACCGTGATATCTCCTTCCAATTGGTAAAACAATTCTTCGGTTTCATTGTAGTGATAGTCTTTACGTGCGTTTGGGCCCGCAACAATCATGACGATATAATCGCCCGAATCAACATATAAATTTTTATTCCCAACTGGGGGTTTTAAGAGATGTCGGTTTTCATCAATCCATTTATTTAGATTGAAAGGTTTTGCTATGGCCATACGCTATTTTTTATGTAAAGTTAAAAATAAAAAATCCCGACGAATCGGGATTTGAGTATTATTTTGCTTCTTTTATAAGATATATATATACCGGGAAGTGATCACTAAAACCAATTTCGTTATTGGTATGTCGTAAAGGATATCCTTTATATTGCCCTTCTTGGGTTATCATAAAAGGTTTGTTATAAACGCCTGCCTTCCAATAACGCCATGAGGAATAATCATTTCTCGTTAATGGTTCACTCAACATAATAATATCGAATAAATCCCAAGCATCACGATACGCTAATGACCCAATCCCTTTGTTTGACATTTCTTCCATTGGGTTGTACATTCCTTGTGGTTTAAGATCCTTTTTATTTCCAACAGCACCTACACCATCCCTAACACTTTTGTTATCGCTCCCGTCATTCAAGTCACCCATTGAAATGATTTTCGCATTAGGGTTTAATTTATACAATGAGTCTATAATCTTTCTATTTAATCTACCAGCCGCTTCTCTATAAGGACTACTTTTTTTCTCTCCTCCAGAACGGGATGGCCAGTGGTTTACAATTACATTTATTTCCTCCCCATCAAGCAAACCTGTGACTAACAATTGGTCTCTGGTGTAAATTCTTTTTGAAGTGGCATCAACTTGTACATTATCATCCGTTTTTTCTTCCGATTCTTTTTTGTCTTTTTTACCATTTTCATTTTCATACACATACAAAGGTACATTTACGTAACTTGTAGGCTGAAAATGTTTTTTCTGATATAAAAGAGCCACATCAATTCCACGTTTATCTGGCGAATCGAAATGAACAATTCCATACTCTTTGTTGATCATTTTAGGATGCTTGACTAAATCTTCTAAAACTCCACGGTTTTCAATTTCGCATCCTCCAATTAAAACTGGTGAACTAGGGTTTTCTTTACTCCCTATTTCTGTTAAAACACGGCTTAAATTATCAAGTTTTTTCTTGTATTTTTTTCCTGTCCAACTTTGTGGACTTGATGGAAGCCATTCTTCGTCGTTATTTGGTCCATTAATGGTATCGAATAAGTTTTCAAAATTATAAAATGCCACCGTTTGAAGCTGAAATTTTTTAGCTTGGGCGTTTGCTGAAAATCCTATTAAAACGACAAGCAGCACAATTAAATTTTTAATTTTCATATATTTACGTTAAGTTTTGGTAAAATTTAATTACAAAATTTACGCCAAAAGTAAATAATATTATTAAAAGATGTACATTTGTCGCCCTGCTTTCCAAAAAAATGCAGGAAAAGTAAATTAATTTTAATTTTATTTATGAAAAAACTTGTATTTAGTACACTTTTTGTATTGCAGGCTTTTTTAGTTTTTGCGCAACAACCTACTGGTATTAGCGGTAAAGTAATTGATTCAAAAACTAATTCACCATTACAAAATGTGATTGCTTCAATCCAAAACACAAATTTGACCCAAATTACAAACGATAAAGGGGAATTTGTATTTACCGGAGTAGCAACTGGAGGCCAATTGTTAAAAATCAAAAGTGATGGTTACAAAGAACAATTACTCCCTATTGAAATTTTGGCTAACAAAATGTTAGATTTAGGTGTTGTTGTTTTAGAAGAAGACATTCAGTCTATTGAACTGCAAAACAGTTTAATTACTATTACAGAAAGTGACTTAGGAGACGACAACAGTGGTTCAGAAAGCACCTCTGGCTTACTACAAGCATCAAGAGATGCTTTTCAACAAGCGGCTGCTTTCAACTGGGGACAGGCTCGTTTTAGAGTGAGAGGACTAGATAATGAATATGGAACAACCATGATTAATGGGGTGACCATGAACAAAATCTACGACGGAAGACCGCAGTGGAGTAACTGGGGTGGTTTAAATGATGCTACTCGTAATCAAGAATTTACAATGGGTTCTGCTCCATCAGATTATACTTTTGGAGGTATTTTAGGAACGCAAGAAATTAACACCAGAGCTTCTGTTTACAGACCGGGTTCTAGAGTCTCATTTGCTGGCACAAACACTAATTACAACTGGAGAATGATGGGAACACATGCTTCAGGAATGGATAAAGACGGTTGGGGTTTTGTAATTTCAGCCTCTAGAAGATGGGCTAAGGAAGCTTATTTTGAAGGTACTGACTATGCGGCTAATTCTTTTTTCGCGAGTGTTGAAAAGAAAATTAACGAAAAGCATTCCTTAAACTTAACCTCTATTTATGCACAAAACAGCCGTGGCAAAAGTTCTCCTAGTTCAAAGGAAGTTACTGATATTGCAGGTTTAAAATACAACTCATATTGGGGTTGGCAAGATGGTAAAAAAAGAAACTCACGTGATAAAGATGTAGAAGAGCCTATTTTAATGTTAGGTCACTACTGGAAAATTACCGACAGAACAAATTTAAACACAAACCTATCCTACCAAACAGGTAGCGTAGGAAACTCAAGATTAGATTACCAAGGCGTAAACAATCCTGATCCTACCTATTATAGAAATCTACCAAGTTTCTTTACTTCAGTATGGGAAAACGACCCTGCTGTCGTAAATGCAACCGACCCTAATGCTTATTCTCCGGGAGGTTTAGGCGGAATTCACACTCCAAACTTAATTGGAGCTATGGATGCTAATTTCTGGACAAAAAGACAATTAGACTGGGATTCAATGTACAAAGCAAATACTGTTGCAATCACCGATGCGAATGGGATAGAAATAGGAAGAGCTCCAGGTGTAAGTAAATATGTTCTTTATGAAGATAGAACTGACGACAAATTAATTACGGCTAACACCATTTTGTCATCACAATTATCAGATAACATCATGTTGAATGCAGGGGCTACTTTTAGAAAATTAAAATCTCATAATTTTCAAAATTTATTAGACCTTTTAGGGGGTGCTTATTTTAATGACATTGATCCTTTTGCCAATACTGCTGAAGGACAATCTCAAGAAAGTGATGTAAACAATCCTGGAAGACAAGTAAAAGAAGGCGATGTATTTGGATACAACTACAACCTAATGGCCAACACTTATGACGCTTTTGCTCAATTTAAAGCAAATTTTAGCGCGGCTGATTTTTACTTAGCTCAAACTTTTAGCCGTAGTGAATACCAACGTGAAGGCTTATACAAAAACGGGATGTACCAAAACAATTCCTTCGGAAAAAGCGACAAAATTGCTTACGATAATTTCGGATTAAAAGGAGGGGTAACTTTCAAATTGTCAGGAAAACACCTATTAAGCATGAATGGGGTCTACATGACAAAAGCACCATCATTACGTAATGTATTTCCTAATGCCCGTTTAAACAACAATACTATTGAAGGTTTAGATGGCGAAACTGTTGGAAGTGCTGATGCCAGCTATGTGTTTAGAGGGCCGAAATTAAAAGCAAGATTAACTGGTTTTTATAACTTAGTTAAAAACGCAACCGAAACTTCATTCTTCTTTGCGGAAGGTATTTTTGATGATGGTGGAGGCGGTAGTAGTGATACAGATGCTTTCGTAGCTGAAACTGTTACCGGAATCAACAAAAGAAATATGGGTGGTGAATTAGGAATTGAATACCAATTGACTTCTACCCTTAAAATAACAGCTGCAGCTGCTTACGGAGAGTATACTTATGCAAACAATCCAAACGTATCTGTAAATAACGATTCAAAAGCTAGTCCTACAAATACTAATCCGGTTTTTAATTTTGGACCAGCCTACATGAAAGGATACCGTTTACCGGGTTCTCCTCAACAAGCTGCTTCATTAGGAGTAGAATACCGTGACCCACATTTTTGGTCAGTTGGAGCCAACATCAATTATTTAGGAGCAAACTATATAGATATTGCACCTTTATTAAGAACAGCAAACTTTTACCAAGACCCTGCTAATTTAAGTGGATTACCTTTCGCTGAAGCTACAGAAGCTAGAGGAAGAGAATTGTTGAAACAAGAAAAATTTGATGACATCCAGTTACTTAACTTAAATGCAAGTAAATCTTGGAGAATAAGCAAGAAAAACAGAAATACAGTGGGTATTTTTGCTACTGTAAATAATGTACTTGATGTGACTTATAAAACAGGTGGTTTCGAATCAATCAGAAATGCAAATTACCGTTTGTTAAATCAAGATGTTTCTAGCGGAACACCTGTATTTGGCCCTAAATATTTTTATGGATACGGAAGAACGTATTTCGTAAACCTTTACCTAAACTTTTAATTAAGAAACACTTTAGTTATGAAAACAAATTTTATAAAATCAACGCTTTTTTTAGCGATTACTGCTAGCCTATTTACAGGTTGTATTAATGATGATGAATATTCTACTCCACCTTTAAATTGTGTTGAAAGTTCATTAGTAAAAAACCTTGAGGTTGCCGCTGTACCAGCTACAACTGTAGTTAAACAATTCACAGAAGACAAAGTAATTGAGGCTTATGTAACTTCAAGCGATGAAGCAGGAAACTTTTTCAAATCAATCTCTTTTCAAACCTTAGATGGATCAAAAGGGTTTAGTGTTCCTGTAGATGCAACTTCTACATTCATCACATTTGAACCAGGTAGAAAAGTATTAATCAAATTGAAAAATCAATACACTGATATCAGTAGTGGTTCATTACGTATCGGGTCTATTTTTGTAAATACAACTACAGGTGCTGCACAAGTAGGTCGTATTCCAGAAGCAGATGTTAAAAATGTTTTAAAAGCATCTTGTACTAAAGTTAACGAAAACAATTTAGCAAGAACAATGACAATTGCTCAGGCTAAAAATGACGCGAACATCAATACCTTAATTGACTTAGATTTAGTTCAATTTTCTGATGCTGCTCTTGGAAAACACTATTATGAAGCAACTCAAGATTTAGGAGGAGCAACCAACCATTTATTAACGGATGCTAATGGAAATACCATCATTTTCAGAACAAGCAGCTTCGCTAATTTTGCTGGTAAAGCAGTAGCTTCTGGAAGAGGTAAAGTAAGAGGAGTATTAACAAAATTTAATGCTGACTATCAATTTGTTGCTCGTACAGAAAATGACATTCAATTAACAGGAAATCGTTTAATGCCAATTTTTTCAGAAAATTTCGAAAGCATTTCTACAACTGGTAATGGAGCAAATGTTGCTTTAACTGGATGGTCAAATGTTTCTATGTTAGGTGGTGCTGAAAAATGGGAAACACGTATTTTTAGCAATAACAAATATGCTCAATTCTCTCCTTTTGGAATCACTCCAGTAGAACCAAGCTGTGATACTCGTTTAATTACTAAAGCTATCAATTTAGACAATACCACTGGTGAATTCTTACGATTTGGTTCAAAAATCGGATTTGCTAATGGAGTTGCCGTTACTGTTTGGATTTCTACTGATTATGATGGAAGTGGAACTGCTGCTGCTGTAAATGCTGCAACCTGGACACAACTAAACCCAATTATGGCTCCTCAAACCGCATCATTCCCTACTGACTTTACAAGTTCAGGAAATGTAGACTTATCATCATACAGCGGGAATGCTTACATTTCATTTAAATATGTAGGAGGTACAGGAGGAATTACTTCAACTTACCAAATTGATAACATTGAAGTTTACGGAAATTAATTTTAGTCCAATTATGAAAAAAATACATTTTTTATACACCCTATTGGCTGGTCTCTTATTTCTTACTTCATGTGAAGAAGATAAAGAAACATTGCTAACCCCACAAAATTATCTTGTGGGTACCTGGGAAATTAAACAAGAGGGCTCTTTGCAAAACGTTAACGGTCAAAATGTAATTCAATATTCTGAGTACCAAAATGATTCAGAATGTGAAGACAGTAAGGATAACATTATCTTCAACGAAGATTTTAGTTATACTCAAAACGATTACACTTATGATGTTGATGCTGCTGCTTGTCAAAATGATCCTGAAACAGGAACTTACTCAAGAGAAGGCAATGCAGTTATCTTACAACAGGTAGATCCTATAACCTCAGAAGTATCTGAAAGAGTAGTGAAAGTTACATCTTTAAATTATACTACTTTAGAAATTAATTATACTGATTCTGATACTAATCAATTAGTATTTCTGAAATTAGAGAAAAAAGCTTAATTGCAAATGATTAATTCAAAAGCCCTGAAATTTCAGGGCTTTTTTTATGCAGTGAATTATTAGTAACTTTGCCCTTCATTAAAGAAGTATGTTAGAAAAAATAGAACATCAATTTGAGAAAACGATTATTGTAGGGATAGTAACCCAACAACAAAGCGAAGAAAAACTAAAAGAATACCTTGACGAGTTAGAGTTTTTAACTTTTACCGCAGGGGGCGAAGTGGTGAAACGCTTTTCTCAAAAAATGGACAAACCCAATCCGAAGACTTTTGTAGGTACCGGTAAACTAGAAGACATAAAAACATACATCGCCGAAAATCAAATTTCGACCGTAATTTTTGATGACGAACTTACACCTTCGCAACAAAAAAATATTACCCGTGAGTTAGATTGTAAGGTCCTTGACAGGACCAACTTAATCTTGGATATTTTTGCACAACGTGCCGAAACTTCCTATGCAAGAACTCAGGTTGAACTGGCACAATGTCAATATCTATTACCCCGTTTATCTGGAATGTGGACGCACTTAGAACGCCAACGTGGAGGGATTGGAATGCGTGGTCCCGGAGAAACCGAGATCGAAACCGACCGTCGTATTGTGCGTGACAGAATTTCCTTATTGAAGGAAAAAATAAAAGTCATTGACAAACAACAATCCATTCAACGAAGTAATCGCGGCGCTATGGTGCGCGTGGCTCTTGTGGGTTATACCAACGTGGGAAAATCAACGTTGATGAATGCGGTGGGGAAAAGCGAAGTGTTTGTCGAAAATAAATTATTTGCAACACTAGACACGACCGTCAGAAAGGTGGTGATTAAAAACCTGCCTTTTTTATTATCCGATACCGTTGGATTTATCCGAAAATTACCAACCCAGTTGGTAGATTCTTTTAAAAGTACGTTAGACGAAGTGCGTGAAGCCGATTTATTACTGCACGTGGTAGATATTTCACATCCTGAATTTGAAGATCATATCGCTTCGGTCAATCAAATTTTACAAGACATTAAAAGTAATGACAAGCCAACCATTATGGTTTTCAATAAAATTGATGCTTACAAACATTTAACCATTGAACCCGATGATTTGATGACCGAAAAAACGACCAAACATTACACATTAGAAGAGTGGAAACAAACTTGGATGAGTAAATTAGGTGAAGATAATGCACTATTCATTTCGGCTACCGAAAAAGAAAACTTCGAGGAATTCCGCAAAAAAGTGTACGAATCGGTACGCCAAATTCACATCACGCGATTTCCATACAACAAATTTTTATATCCCGATTTTGAAGACGCCATCGAAAAAGAGGAAAAATAAAAAATGCCAGCTTAGTGCTGGCATTTTATTTACAGATAAGATTATTTAAAACCGTAATTAACTCCTAAACCAAATACTTCTCTAATTTGAAACGCTCCGACAGCATTGTCATCATAAATCGCTTGAAAAGCAATGTTGGTCGAAATGTATTTATTGATTTTCATCACCAAATTCGCCTGATAATCGACATCCACATTTTGTGGTTTGTCTAAATAATTGGAATATAAGTTCAGAATGTTTTCCCAGGAGATGTTTTCCATCACATTAAACTTGTAATATCCTTGAATTCCGGCACCAAATTCAAATCTTGATGATTTTCCTTGTTCGACACCAAAAGCAGTGTTAAATTGAGTAAAATGCGGATGTACAAAAATCACACGAGACGTTGCTGGAGCAAAATTCACTTTCAAGTTATCACTTTTTTTCCACAACATACCCGGTCCCGCTTGCAAATAAGCAGGCGAAAAGAAATGCGAAATTTTCATTCCGGTAGCATCGTTACCGCTATCCATTTGTGTTTTAAAATTCAAAAAACCCGAATAAAACCAATAACCCGAAGCTTTCTTTCCTACCAATGAGGTAAATTCCAATCGGTCATCCGATTTTTGAACCTCAGCACCTTTTAATTTAGTTAACCCATAAGCTACAATAAATTTATTGTCCCAAATAGTTCGTTCGTTCTTGAAATTGATATCGTAATTCAATCCGATATTACCCGCCATATTGGAATTCCCCCCAGCTCTCCAATCGTTATTAAATGCCGATTGGTTGAATAAAAAAACAATATTTCCTGTCTTTTTCCATCCCAAGTTGGTGGTGTCCTTAGCTTTAGTCTCAGCAGCAGAAGTAGTATTGATGAGTTCCTTTTCTGATTTTTGGGCAAAACAAAAAGAAGTCACTAAAAGAAGTGACACTACTAAAATTGACTTATTCATACAGTTTGTGTTTTTATAGTTGACACAAATTTATGAATATATTTCTTATTTTTTTGATTTATAGATGGGTACAGCCGAACAAGCCTCGCCATACATCACACTTTTAGCAACACGTTGTAGGTGTTGAATAGCCATTATATAAGCGGTCTCTGGTACCGGTTTTTTAGAACAGCCTTTAAGAATTACAGGTTTATCTTCGTAAAGTGAAAAATCAATTCTGGACAATGACTCTTGGTAAATGGAAGTTTCTAAATCTTGCAAATTTCCCAATGCAACTTTTTTAGCATATAGAGCCACATAAGACGCTACCAAAATAGAAGCCCAAGCCGGCAAAATAGCATCGGTGGCGCAATGAATTGCTACCCAATGGTTTTGGTATTGTTCCCAATTGTGATTTTTTAAAGCTTCACGAAAGTCTTTTTCTTTCAACAAAAATCCTTCAAACAACCACTGAGAAATATCTATTTGTGTGCGAATTCCTTCTTGATAGTAGTCTTCTAAATCAAATACTTCAAGAGCCGAATTCGCAACTTTATTTACAATTTCTTGCATATTAGTTCACTTCGGTTAAAAAATCTACTGCATTGTATTTATTCTTCAATAGGGACCAATAAATCATTGCTGTATCTTTACGAGTTTCTTCAAAACAAAATTTCCTTAACAAATTTATTGAGGCACTGTTTTCGATTAAACATTGAGCTGTTATTTCATGCACTTGTTCTCGTGAAAATACCCAAGTTATCATTTCTTGAACGGCTTCTTCAGCAAATCCCTTTCTTCTTTCTTCTTTTATGATGCCATATCCAATATCAATACTTCTCTTTCCATAATTAAAACCTTTAAAACCAAGATCCCCTATTATTTCTGAAGTATCTTTTTTAACGATCATCCAAGATTCGAAACCTGTAGGCCAATCGACTTTAGAAAGGTTGTTAATTATTCTAGGTAGTGTTTCAATTACGTCCTCATCTGGCCAACTTATCCCTCTTTTTAGCCCCATTTTAGACAAATCATCAAAATCATTTTTTACAAGATTTTTGCAGAGTTCTAAATTGTAAGGAATAAGGATTAATCGCTCAGTTACCAACTTGTCTATTTCTAGTTTTGTGATTTTCATTACAATAAAGAGTTCATTTGAAACAATATCTTACAGTAAAGAATCATCAAAAAATTACAACATTCCCAATTCTAATTTGGCTTCTTCGCTCATTAAATCTTTGCTCCAAGGTGGATCGAAAGTAATTTCTACTTCGCAAGATTTAACATCGCCAATTTTTTTGATTTTTTCTTCAACCTCTTGTGGTAATGTTTCGGCCACCGGACAATTTGGAGAAGTTAAGGTCATCAGGATTTTTACATCCAAAGTCTCATTGACAAATACGTCATAGATTAATCCTAATTCGTAAATATCTACAGGGATCTCTGGGTCATAAATCGTTTTTAAAACCTTTACTACTTCTTCTCCTAAATTGATTGTATCGTTAAATTCTTCCATCTTTTTTTATTTTCTACTTTGAAAAGCCAAAGCGTACATTTTTATTTTTTTAATCATAGAAACCAAACCATTGGCACGTGTGGGTGATAAATGTTCTTTCAATCCAATTTCATCAATAAAATCAGTATTGGCATCAAGAATTGCTTGCGAGGATTGATTGGAAAAAGTTCGAATTAAAATTCCGATAATTCCTTTGGTTAGAATCGCATCACTATCGGCGGTAAAGACAATATTTCCGTCCTTTTCTTCCGCATGAACCCACACTTTAGACTGACAACCTTTAATGATGTTGTCTTCCGTTTTGTATTGCTCGTCTATTAACGGAAGGGATTTACCTAACTCAATAATATACTCATAGCGTTGCATCCAATCGTCGAACATCGAAAACTCGTCAACGATTTCGTCTTGTATTTCTTTAATTGTCATTTTACTTTTTGCTCTGTATAAGAGACTAACTTATTTATAAATTTTTCAATTTGTGCTGGCGGAAATCCGTGATCAAAATCAACGGTGTTGAATTCTTTTCCTCCACTGGTTATTTTTAAATGGGCAATGGCAGCCCCATCATAAAATCTTTTTTGCGTTGGATCTTTCAATCCTGGTAAAGCTTCCGGTTTAACATCGGCTAGCAATGCATTCAATTCGGTTATTTGCTCTTTTGTTAAAACAACTTTATCCAATTGTGTGACGTCTCTTTGATTGGTAAACAACAACTCATCATTTGCATATTTTAACTGTAAAAAATAACCTCTGGTATTGGCTTCATATTCTACCATAGCTACATTATCTTGAGTTACTTCTGTGTCCTGAGGTGCCTTTTCTGAGCTTACCACAACATCATTGGTTGCTTTCTTGCATTTGCAAGAGGTGATCATCACAACAACTGAAAATAAGGTTAATAGAGTCGA
>Ga0209599_10000209_pt1 | contig 41524 bp, 38 predicted proteins | sample Shrwel_input2_FT_FD_187534 | JGI IMG/M metagenome (GOLD analysis project Ga0209599, IMG submission 187534) | Subsurface microbial communities from deep shales in Ohio, USA - Utica-3 well 1 S input2 FT (SPAdes) (version 2) ...
TTTTTGCGAATGTTGACTGAGCCACAGCGAGTGCAGGTATGAGTAATGGTTTCAATAATCATCGTAAAAAATCAAAAGCCCAAAGTGGGTTCATTCTACAGAAAACACGTCAAGTTTGTACATTACCAAAAAATTAAGACCTCCGAAGAGGTCTTAATATTTAACAGCATATATCAACCGTAAAATTTACTTACCGTGATTTTCCGCTAAGAAGAACCACGTCTGTAACACAGAATCAGGATTCAACGACACCGAATCAATGCCTTCATCCATCAACCATTTCGCAAGGTCTGGGTGATCGCTAGGGCCTTGACCGCAGATACCAACATACTTACCTGCTTTTTTACACGCTTGAATAGCACGCGACAACAAGAACTTCACCGCAGGATCACGCTCGTCAAACAAGTGCGAAACAATGCCTGAGTCACGGTCTAAACCGAGTGTTAACTGGGTTAAATCGTTAGAACCAATGGAGAAGCCATCAAAATGCTGTAAGAAATCTTCGGCTAACAAGGCGTTAGTCGGTAATTCACACATCATAATGACTTTTAAGCCATTCTCACCACGACGCAAACCTTTCTCAGCTAACAATTCAATCACCCGTTGCGCTTCACCAGTGGTGCGAACAAACGGAATCATGATTTCGACGTTGGTTAAACCCATTTCGTCACGCACTTTTTTCAGCGCACGACATTCAAGGTCAAAACAATCACGGAAGTTATCAGAGATATAACGTGAAGCGCCACGGAAACCCAACATCGGATTTTCTTCGGTTGGCTCGTACAACTTGCCACCAATTAAATTGGCGTATTCGTTCGATTTAAAATCGGACATCCGCACAATGACACGTTGTGGATGGAAAGCTGCCGCTAAGGTAGCAATACCTTCGACCAATTTTTCCACATAAAAATCAACGGGCGAAGCATAGCCTGCGGCGCGAGTTGTCACCGCATTACGAATATCACGCGGTAAGGTATCGTAGTTCAACAAGGCTTTAGGATGCACACCAATCATACGATTGATAATAAACTCTAAACGCGCCAAACCAATACCTTGATTCGGGATTTGAGAAAAATCAAACGCACGATCAGGATTACCAACGTTCATCATGATTTTGAACGGTAATTTTGGCATCGAAGCAATGGAGTTCTTTTGAATTTCAAAGTCTAACATGCCTTCGTAAATAAAGCCTGTATCACCTTCAGCACAGGATACGGTCACTTCCATACCATCTTGCAATAATTCGGTAGCGTTACCACAACCAACAATCGCAGGCACACCTAATTCACGGGCAATAATGGCCGCATGACAGGTACGGCCACCACGATTCGTGACAATCGCCGAGGCACGTTTCATTACGGGTTCCCAATCGGGATCGGTCATATCGGAAACTAAAACATCGCCGTCTTGCACTTTATCCATTTCACGAATGGAGTTAACGACACGGACACGACCTGCACCAATACGTTGACCAATCGAGCGGCCTTCACATAAAACAACTGTGCCTTTTTGCTTAAGCAAATAGCGTTCCATCGTACCGACATTTTGACGACTTTTTACCGTCTCTGGACGCGCTTGCACAATGTACAACTGGCCATCATCGCCATCTTTTGCCCACTCGATATCCATCGGTGAACCATAATGTTTTTCGATGATTAATGCTTGTTCAGACAAAGACGTGATTTCGGCATCGCTAATGGAAAACTTCAAACGCTCAGGCTTGTCAACATCAACCACAACGGTTGATTTACCCGTTACGCCTGTTTCGCCATAAATCATTTTTTGCGCTTTGCTACCTAAGTTACGGCGCAAAATCGCAGGACGTTTGGCTTCTAGTGTATGTTTATGAACATAAAACTCGTCAGGGTTGACTGCACCCTGCACCACCATTTCACCCAAACCATAGGAACTGGTGATAAAGACGACATCACGGAAACCAGACTCGGTATCTAAGGTAAACAACACCCCTGCCGCGCCTGTTTCTGAACGCACCATGCGTTGAATACCAGCGGACAACGCGACGCCTTTATGCTCGTAACCTTGATGAACACGGTAGGCAATCGCACGGTCATTAAATAACGACGCAAATACTTCTTTCACGGCGGTTAAAACGTTATCAACACCACGAATATTTAAGAAGGTTTCTTGTTGACCTGCAAACGAGGCATCAGGTAAATCTTCTGCGGTTGCGGAAGAACGTACCGCTACAGAAATATGGTCATTACCGTTGGCTAATTGGGCGAAATTATCGCGAATCGCTTGTTCTAAGGCAGGTTGCAATGGCGTTTCGACAATCCACTCACGGATTTGCTTACCCACTTCAGCAAGACGGACGACATCATCGACATTTAAAGTATCTAAGACATCATGAATACGTTTATTAAGGCCGCTTTGCTCTAAAAAGTCACGGTACGCTTGTGCGGTTGTGGCAAATCCACCAGGGACAGACACGCCCATACTGGATAAATTGCTAATCATTTCACCTAAAGAGGCATTTTTACCACCGACTATTTCAACATCGTTTTTGCCGAGTTGTTGAAACCACAGGACTAATGCTTCCAAAATAAAGCTCCCTACTACAGTATTAAAATTTACAAGCATGGATTGCACACTTGCAGGTATTATTGCCCGTGTGGATGGAACACGAGACAGATATTCGGATTTACACTGGCCGACGTTGGCAACTGCCCTAATATAAAGTCTCTAGTCGCTTGGCACAAACAATAAAGGCGTAAAAACATGAATCGTAGCGTATTTTTTATTTCTGATGGTACGGGTATTACCGCTGAGACACTGGGTCACAGTTTATTGGCACAATTTGGCAGCTTGAAATTTGACCAATTCACTCTACCCTACATTGACAGCCCTGAACGCGCTCATGATGCGGTCAGAAAAATCAACGCAGTCGCTGCTGAAGATGGCGTTAAACCGATTATTATCGACACCATTGTTGATAAAAATGTCCGTAAAATTATTGCTAATGCTAATGGCTGTATGTTTGACGTTTTTGAAACCTTTGTCGGTAAATTAGAAGAAGAATTGGGCGTAAAACCCAATAACACTGTCGGTAAACATACCGTTGACACCCTCGCCTATAAAACTCGTATTGATGCCGTTCATTTTGCCCTTGATAACGATGATGGTGCGCGCACCCGCCAATATGACTCCGCCGATATTATTTTAATCGGAGTCTCACGTTCAGGCAAAACACCAACTTGTATTTATTTGGCGATGCAATTTGGTATTCGTGCGGCAAACTATCCTTTAACCGAAGATGATTTAGATGGCGAACATTTGCCTAAATCGTTAAAAGAGCACAAATCAAAATTATTTGGTTTGATGATTGATGTTGATCGTTTAATTGCGATTCGTAATGAACGTAAAGCCAATAGTCGTTATGCCAGCCCGCAACAATGCCAACAAGAAATTCGCGCCATTGAAGGCATTTATATTAAAGAAGGCGTGCCTTTTTTAAATATTTCGGAAATGTCGGTGGAAGAAATTGCCACCCGTATTATTCAAGAAACTGGCTTAAAACGACGGATTAATTAAGTGATGAAAAAAATAGTCGCGATAGTTTTAGTGATGATGGGTGGTGGTTTTTATGCCACGCCTTATATTGCTTTGCATAATATGCAACAAGCCGCACAAGCCAAGGATGCAGCAGCGTTAAATGAATATATTGATTATCCTGCCGTTAAAGAAAGCCTAAAGCTGTCGATGAATAGCGAAATGAGCAAAGCACTATTAAAAAACAAAACCGATAGTGGCATGAATGCTTTTGCAACCATGTTTGCTGCTGCTTTTGTTAACCCGATGATTGATATTGTCGTAACGCCCGAAAACATGGCTATTATGCTACAGGCCAATATGCCTAAAGCTTTAGATACCAACGATACAAGCACACCCAATAAATCAACAGAGAAAACCTTAGATTTAGATCGGGATGACATTATTACCAGCAAACACTATCAAAGTTTTGACAAGTTTGTTGTAACAATCGCTAAAAAAGACCACACAGACTTACCCTTTACCTTTAGTTTGGAGCGTAATGGTTTATTTAATTGGAAATTAAAGGGTTTGGCTATTCCTCAATTGAGTAAATAGACGAATCATCAGGCATTGCGGGTAATTATTAGACAACTTATGAAGCCCGTTGTTTCTTTTGACTTTTTTTTAGGCAACCGAAACAAAATTGTCAAAAAAGTTTTGACAAGCAAAAATAACTCCCTATAATGCACGCCATACCAAGCGACATGGGTGTTTAGCTCAGTTGGTAGAGCATCGCCCTTACAAGGCGAGGGTCGGGGGTTCGAACCCCTCAACACCCACCATGTCGTAAATTACTGCGCAGCGGTAGTTCAGTTGGTTAGAATACCGGCCTGTCACGTCGGTGGTCGCGGGTTCGAGTCCCGTCCGCTGCGCCATATTCCTATCCGAGCATGTCTCAGGTAGATAGAAAAGCCCGCAATCGTAATGATTGGGGGCTTTTTTGTTGTCGATAGTGTCCCAATATAGACGAAGACAGCTAAATAAAAAGGAATTACATTTGGGGATACAAGTTTTTATCTCTAAAAAGCTCCACTAATAAATGAACACTCCTCTACCCGCTAAAGTAAAAATACCACCTAACGGCCAAGACTATGGACGCAGCGTGGCTTTATCGCGCAGCTTGCCTTGTATCGTAACATGTTGGTTAGCTTCCTTTAGTGCTGCTATCCACACCTTGTAGCCATTCGGGCTGAGATGAATACCATCAGCAAGAAAATAATCTTGAATCATCTGCCCGCTTTTATTAGTAAGGAAACTCCATGTATCCACGAAAAAGCAATTTCCACGATCTTCGCACAAAGCTTTAATAGTGAGGTTTGCCTCAATAATGTCGATCTGGCTTATGTGTTTTATTGTCGTTGGCATAACCGAACTCCATATCAGAGGAGTTTTATGCGGCAGAGCGGCAACAATTTTCCGATACCTTTCGTTAAGCCCCTCTTTACGGCTTTGGTTAAGATCATTAATACCAATTGCCAAGAAAATCGTGGTCACGCGATTCAAAGATTTATACGAGGGCATGGCGTCTAACAACTCCGCAGTAGTTTCTCCGCCTACTCCGTAGTTAGTCGCATAAGGGGCGACTGCTGCAACAGCCAATCCTTTAGTGATGCTATCACCTAAAAAAATAACTGATCTGTCTGGGACATTCTCGTCCATCCACTCCAGATATACGAGCATATTTTTAACATGTGGACTAGGTGGTACTACGGGTACTACTGGCTCGTTTAAAAATTTTCCTTTGAATTTAGCAATGAAATTTGTTTTGGCAACTAAGACGACAGTAAAAAGGTGCAAGGCTATGACGTAACCAATAACTACCCTTTTCCAAATTTGTGCCGTGCCGTTAGTCATCGTTTACTTTTTCTAGGTTTATCAAGTGATTTCGCATGAGGTGGGTGTACCTAACTAACTACTCGTGTAAGGCGAGAGCATAGAATAGAAAAAAATGGCTCGAATTAAGAAGAGCCTCATTTGAGGCTCTTCTTAATTAAACAGACTTCTTACCGTTAACGGCTTTTCTACTGTCTAGCTTAAACCTCAGCCGCCAATCTTGCACCTTGACTAATGGCACGTTTAGCGTCCAACTCAGCAGCCACATCTGCGCCACCAATTAAATGCACTTTTTTACCAAATGCCTCAATCGACGCTTGTAACTCACGTTGTGGGTCTTGGCCTGCACAAATAATCACGTTATCCACCTCAAGCACCTGTGTTTGACCATTAATACTGATGTGTAAACCCACATCATCAATTTTTTGGTATTCAACACCCGTAATCATGTGCACGCCTTTTTTCAGCAATACCGCACGATGCGCCCAACCTGTTGTTTTACCCGGCCCTGTAATTTTTTTGTTTTTGCGTTGTAGCAAATACACTTCACGTGGGCTTGGTGCAACTTCTTCGCTCATGCCTTCAATACCACTACGCGCTTGCAACGTTTTATCAATGCCCCATTCGCGCAAATACTCATTGATATCAATACTGGCAGGTGCATGACTTTGGTCATGGGTTAAATACTCAGACGTATCCATACCAATACCGCCTGCACCAATCACCGCAACACGTTTGCCTACAGGCTTTTTATCACGTAAGACTTCAATATAGGACAATACTTTCGGGTGATTAATCCCTTCTAGCGGTAATTGACGTGGTGCAATACCCGTTGCCAACACAACTTCATCAAATTCTTTAACATCGTCAGCGCTAACACGTTTGCCGAGCTGCAAGTTCACTCCATGCTTTTTCAACATCGTACCAAAATAACGAATCGTTTCGTAAAACTCTTCTTTACCGGGCACTTGTTTAGCAATATTGAATTGACCACCCACTTGGGTATCTTGATCAAATAAAGTGACATTATGACCACGTTGTGCGGCAACCGTCGCAAAGGACATGCCCGCAGGTCCTGCACCAATAACAGCAATATTTTTGGGCTTATCGGTTTTAACGTAGATAAGTTCCGTTTCATAACAGGCTTGTGGATTCACCAAACACGAAGCCTGACGCAAGGCAAACGTATGATCTAAACACGCTTGGTTACAGCCAATACAGGTATTGACTTCTTCTTCTTTGTTAGCGGCTGCTTTGTTCACCCAATCTGGGTCAGCCAACATGGGGCGTGCCATTGAAATCATGTCGGCATCGCCACTGGCAAGAATCTCTTCGGCATGAGATGGCATATTGATACGGTTAGAGGCTGAAACAGGAATATTAACGGCTTCTTTGACTTTACGTGTCACCCATGTAAACGCACCACGAGGTACCATCGTCGCGATAGTGGGGATTTTGGCTTCATGCCAACCAATACCCGTATTGATAATGGTGACACCTGCTTTTTCTAGCTCTTTAGCAAGGGTAATCACTTCATCAAAAGTTTGACCATCGGGCACTAAATCCAACATCGACAAACGATAGACAATAATAAAATTCGTCCCAACACGTTCACGAGTACGACGTACAACCTCTAATGGGAAACGCATACGACGTTCAAAATCCCCACCCCATGCGTCATCACGCTCATTGCCGCGTGTCGTTAAAAATTGATTCAGCAAATAGCCTTCTGAACCCATGATTTCCACACCATCATAACCTGCTTGTTGTGCTAAGGCAGAGGCATTAACCCAATTAGCCAACTCTTGCTCAATGACTTCTTCGGTCATCATTTGTGGAGGGAACGGATAAATGGGCGATTTTTTGCCAGACGGAGAAATATTAACAGGATGATAAGACTGGCGACCTGCATGCAGAACTTGCATACAAATACGACCACCTTCAGCATGAACCGCATCGGTAATGACTTTATGTTTTTTGACATCGGCTTCGGTGAGCATGGCGCACATGCCAGGCCCCAATACGCCTAATTCTGACGGTGAAATACCACCTGTGATAATTAAACCCACACCACCCGCTGCACGGCGAGCAAAAAACGCGGCTTGTTTTTCGGGTGGAAATTCTTCTAAACCCGTATGCATTGATCCCATAATCACACGATTAGGGAGCGTGACAAAACCTAAATCTAAAGGCTGTAATACATGAGCGAAATGGGACACGGTAAACCTCAGCTAGTATTATTTCGGGACTTTAGGCTCAGGAATAAATCCGCCTAAAAATATTGTCCGACGATAACGCGCACTGAGACTTTAGACAAGACGTTTAAACGAACTTAGAGTTCGCGTTAAAAATCTCTTTCTTATACCGTTTAGTTATAACTCGACCGCATCATCGGCATAATCGTAGTCTTCATAATCTGCCCATTCATCGATTAAGCAGTCATCGCGCATATCTAATAATTCCATGATATTCTCCTGTTTAGTTGTCATTTCAGTGATTGCATTTAAAAATATTGCAATGACCATGCCATGACAGCGAGAAGACATTTTTGTGACATCTTAGGACTTACGCGGTTATCGCTTATTTGTTCACATTTCAGCCGCCCTAGGCGGCTTTATGTTCACAAAACGCGCTAATCGCGGTGCGATGCGTAAGTCCTGATCTTTCGTTAAAACAACTCGTGCATTAATATCCGCAAACGAAAGCATTCAAACCATCAAATCACCACAGAATAGAAGCGCAATAATGACTATGACTGAATCTATACCTAACATGGGCGAATTGGTTTTGGCTATCATCAACGACCCTACATCAAAAATCGCCCGCCAAAATCTTTATCAACAGGTAAAAAATGGCCGTTTCTTTTTAGCCGTACATGGCATCCCACTCAACCTATATAACGCATTAGACAGCAACCAAGTGTTTGTTAATCAACAGTTAATGCACATGCCGCTACAGCTCGCTGTCGCAGATAATGGCAGTAAAGCGTTATTGGCTTATTTAGACAAAGAAACCTTAGATGCTAATGCGCCCAATCACTGGGCGATTGAAGTATCAGGCAGTGATTTATTAAACCTTGTGATACTCAATCACGAATTTTCTGCCACCGTCTTAAAAGGAAGTATGGGCTGGGCTGGCATTGCCAAAGAGGATGCACGTTTATTAATGAAAGGTTACGCCGTTTAAGCAGTTAGCAGTTTAGAGAGTAGTTATTACTCTCTTTTAACGTTTGCTTAAACCTAGATCATCACCTGATGTTTAACCGTTGGATTGATAAAAAGCTCGCCTTTTTTGAGCTTTTCAAATAATTGATGATCTGACCATTCAGAACAGACCTGCTCGGAAAAGACGATTTCGTCTAAATGAATTAAACCCATACGCGGATTTTCCACATCATCTCTAAAACATTGGGCATAACCAGTGATCGTTTCGTGCACTATAATGGAGTGCAAACTCACATCGGCCTCCCCATTTTGCATCACCGTTTGTTTTAAGACCGAATCCACTAAAACAAATATCACGCGCGAAAATTGTTCTGCTGACGGTGAAACGGGCAAGCTAATCCAACGGGCACTAAACTGTTTACAGAAGGCAATATATTCGGCGTTGTCTTTATCCCAAAAAGCAACTGCATGGTCAAAGCTATCAATTAAGTCTTTGATATGACCTTTTAACAAGCCAAAATCGTAAATCATTTGACCATTATCTAAAGCATGTGCTTCAAGTAAAATCTCAACTTGATAACTATGACCATGAATGGAACGGCTGCAACGGTCACTGGAACAGTTACGGACAATATGAGCATTCTCAAAACGAAATAATTTACGGATTAACATAGAGCACTCCAACGATTGTCGCTATTTTAGCAGAAAGTTGAGATGAGTTTTGTTCGCATCTCGCCTTTAGCTTAGGTACAATGCAGCGTTTTTAATAAAGGCATACCCTGCCTTGCATTATTTTTTCGTCAGAACTGGCGTATTGCTCTGCAATCAACCTGTCAGTTCTAAAGAGTCAGCGGGAAACCCCCGCGTTTCATCATCAGGAGCTTCACATGAAACAACCCGTTCGCGTTGCCGTTACTGGCGCAGCTGGTCAAATTGGTTATAGCCTATTGTTCCGCATTGCTAGCGGTGAAATGTTAGGTAAAGACCAACCTGTTATTTTGCAATTATTGGAAGTCCCCTTTGAAAAAGCACAACAAGCTTTAAAAGGCGTGATGATGGAATTAGAAGATTGTGCATTTCCATTATTGGCAGGCATGATTGCCGCTGATGATGCCAATGTTGCTTTCAAAGATGCAGACATTGCTATTTTAGTTGGCGCACGTCCACGTGGTCCGGGTATGGAACGTAAAGACTTATTGCAAGAAAATGCAAAAATCTTCACCGTTCAAGGCAAAGCGTTAAATGACGTCGCTAGCCGTGATGTTAAAGTATTGGTTGTCGGTAACCCAGCAAACACCAATGCTTACATTGCCATGAAATCTGCACCAGACTTAAACCCAGCTAACTTCACAGCGATGTTGCGTTTAGACCATAACCGTGCCTTGTCACAATTGGCGACTAAATCGGGTCGTGCGGTTAGCGACATCGAAAACATGACTGTTTGGGGCAACCATAGCCCAACGATGTATGCTGACTATCGTTTTGCGACGGTTAACGGCGACAGCATGAAAGCGTTAATTAACGATGAAGAATGGAATCGCACGGTATTTTTGCCAACCGTTGGCAAACGTGGCGGCGCAATTATTGAAGCGCGTGGCTTGTCCTCTGCGGCTTCTGCGGCTAATGCGGCGATTGACCATATTCATGATTGGGTATTGGGCACTAACGGCAAATGGGTGACAATGGGTATTCCTTCTGACGGCAGCTACGGCATTCCTGAAGGCATTATCTATGGTGTACCTGTGACGTGTGACAATGGCGTTTATACGCGTATTGAAGGCTTAGAAATCGATGCGTTCTCCCGTGAGCGTATGGACTTCACCCTCAATGAATTGTTAGAAGAACGCGATGGCGTTAAACACTTACTGCCTTAATCTTTATTAAGACTTAAGTCCCCCAAAAGGCTCGCTATTTAGTGAGCCTTTTTCGTTATACACGTTTAATTTATAGGTGTTTTTTGCCTGCAAAATAACCACAAATTGCCATGCTTCGCTTCTAGATTAATAATTATAGTCATGATCATAGATAAAACTTGCCGCACATGCCTTGACTAAGGTATGAATAACAACAATACGACTTACTTTGCATACATCGGCACTTAGAATTCAACACATTATGTTGACGTGCCTTTTGATAAACGCTTTGAGTCCAAGACACTATTTTGATTTTTTTTTGAGTAATTGATTGTGATTGATGCAGAAGGGTTTAGACCCAATGTCGGGATTATACTAACCAATGCAGAAGGACAAGTATTGTGGGCGCGCCGTCATGGGCATGATGCGTGGCAATTTCCTCAGGGTGGTATTAACCCTGATGAGTCGCCAGAAGACGCAATGTACCGTGAATTATGGGAAGAAATTGGCCTTGAATACCATCATGTGAAAATCATCGCTCAAACACGCGGTTGGTTACGTTATCGCCTGCCCAGAAGATATGTTCGCCATGAAAGCCCTCCGCCTGTTTGTATTGGCCAAAAACAAAAATGGTTTTTATTAAGTCTAGTGGGCAGCATTGATAATATTCAGCTCAACAAATGTCACCCACCCGAGTTTGATGGTTGGCAATGGGTGAGTTATTGGTACCCGCTCAATCAAGTCGTCTCGTTTAAACGTGAAGTCTATCGTAAAGCACTTTTAGAGTTAGCGATGCGATTGCCTGTGACTGAGGCAAGTTAGTGATTTAATATTATAGAGCTTACCGATTTCGGTGAAATGTGTAAGCTCTGATTATCAAAGTACGGACATTCCAGCATGTTAGATATTTTAAGAAAACTTGTTCATGACATTGATGCCGCACCCACGCTCACCGTGGCATTGGATGTCATTGTCCAAAGCGTCAGAGATGCGCTTAAAACCGAGGTTTGCTCAATCTATTTGCTGGATGAACGCAGTAGTCGTTATGTCTTAATGGCGACTCAGGGACTCAATGCTGAAGCCGTTGGCACAGTATCACTTGGACTTTCCGAAGGTCTTGTGGGTCTTGTGGGTCAACGTGAAGAATTAATTAATCTTGAAGATGCCTCGTCACACCCCCGCTATCACTACCTACCTGAGACTGGAGAAGAAAAATACAACTCCTTCTTAGGCGTTCCGATTATGAACCGCCGTAAAGTGTTAGGGGTGATGGTTGTTCAACAACAAGATAAACGCCGTTTTGGTGAGGCCGAAGAGGCTTTTTTAGTCACGCTTTCTGCCCAAATTTCAGGGGTTGTTGCTCATGCCAAAGCCTTGGGGCAATTAGAGAACCTTCATGCGCCTAAAGGCGGCGTTGCAAGCCCACGTATTTTTCACGGTGTTGCAGGTGCAAGCGGTATCGCCATTGGGCGCGCGGTGGTAATTTATCCCCCTGCTGATTTAGAGTCTGTGCCTGACCGCGCCACCGAAGATATTAATGGAGAGTTGGCTCTATTTAATAAAGCATTAGTTGCGGTACGCTCAGAGATTCAGCACCTTGATAGTAAAATGGCGACATCGTTAATGCCAGAAGAACGTGCGCTGTTTGAAGTCTATTTACGTATGTTAGATGACAATGCGCTCGGTGGCGAAATTGTTGAACATATTCATACGGGTAACTGGGCGCAAGGGGCATTACGAGCGGTTATTGACGATCACATGCAAAGCTTTGCGGCCATGGACGACCCGTATTTACGTGAACGTATGGCCGATGTCCGTGATTTAGGTCGTCGCCTGTTGGCACATTTACAAAAACAAACCTCACCGAATCGCGACTTTCCCGAAAGCAGTATTCTCATTGGTGACGATATTTCCACCGCCACCCTCGTCGAAATGCCACTGGAGAATATTGCAGCCATTGTCACCACAACAGGTGCAGCCAACTCGCACATGGCGATTATTGCTCGTGCTTTGGGTATTCCCACAGTTGTGGGTGTCGCTGAATTGCCTGTCGGTAATTTAGATGATGCGGAAATGATTGTTGATGCCTATCAAGCCCGCGTTTATGTCCACCCTTCGCGTGAGTTGCGCAAACGTTATAAAGAAATCATCAAAGAAGAACGGCAATTAGTCGCTGGTTTGGATGCCTATCGTGATCTACCCGCTGAAACACCCGATGGTCACCGTATCACCTTGTATGTAAATACCGGCTTGATGGCTGACGTGGCGCGTGGTCGTGAGCGCGGAGCTGAAGGTGTTGGCCTGTACCGCAGCGAAATTCCGTTTATGCTGCGCGATCGTTTTCCGAGCGAAGAAGAGCAACGTAATATTTATCGTCAGCAACTAGAAGCCTTTGCACCTTATCCTGTCACCATGCGGATGTTAGACATTGGTGGTGATAAAGACCTACCCTATTTCCCCATTGATGAAGTTAACCCTGCATTAGGCTGGCGTGGCATTCGCATCACCTTAGATCATCCTGAAATTTTTATGGTGCAAATCCGTGCCATGCTCAAAGCGGATATTGGTCTGAATAATCTGCAAATTTTACTACCGATGATTTCCTCGGTCTTTGAGATTGAAGAAGCGCAACATTTGTTGCACCGTGCCGTCAGCGAAGTGCAGGAAGAAGAAAAAACGACTATTCATACCCCTAAACTGGGCATCATGGTGGAAGTGCCTTCAGCATTGATTCAAATTAAAGATTTAGCGCAAATTGCCGATTTTGTCTCCGTCGGCTCTAACGATTTAACCCAATATTTGTTAGCAGTTGATCGTAACAATTCGCGTGTTGCCGATTTATATACCCCGTATCACCCTGCGGTGTTGCGTTCGTTACAATATGTTGTCAAAGAAACTCATGCTGCGGGCAAAAAAGTGAGTATTTGCGGAGAAATGGCAGGCGACCCCGGTACTGCTATTTTATTAATGGCGATGGGTTTTGACTCACTGAGTATGAGTGCCAGCAATTTACTGAAAATCCGTAAAGTGTTACGCACCGTGCCGTTAACTGTCGCTAAAAATCTACTCGACCAAGCATTGGCAATTGATAACGCGGCTGTTATTCGTAGTATGGTGGAATTAGAGTTAAATCGTTTAGGTTTGTGGGAATTGGTGCGGCCTACGCAAAAGCCTGTAGGTGGAAAAGTCATGGCTTAGAAATGGCCGTATCAAAGACGAGTGCATGATCATGGATTGCGATGTGGCTCAAGTCCCCTATACCCATTCAACCTGAAGGTACTGGTTGCGTGATTATCCATTTGTTATGCTCCCATGCTTTTTTATTGAGCATTCATCTGTCTATTGAGAACAAAAAAATGCCGCTTCATCAGCGGCATTTTAATCAACCAAGCTAACCACAAAAGATTAGTAGTTTAGATCTTGGTCATCGCCTTGGTCATCATAAGGATAACCGCCGCCCATCGTACCGCTAGTCATCGGGCCAATCGGTGCTGCTGGTGCGCCAACAGGACGAGGATTGCGTGAAGGTACAACCGTAGAAATGGCGTGTTTATAAACCATTTGGCTGACTGTATTTTTTAATAACACGACATATTGATCGAAGGACTCAATTTGGCCTTGTAGTTTAATGCCGTTCACCAAAAAAATAGAAACTGGGATACGTTCTTTACGCAACGCATTCAAAAACGGGTCTTGTAGGGTTTGCCCTTTAGACATCATGATAGCTCCTCTGCCAAATTAGCAGACTAAAAATTGTAATCAGTGCAAAAAAAATAGTAACTCATAAAGACTAGCAGTTACCAGCCTCTAATTTGCGACTAATCTTAAATTTTTTCAAGTAATCCTGTAGGACAATCCAAATATCTTCTGTGTAGAGTTGGTGAACGTCGTCATTTAAACCGCGTAACCACGTGTGTTGACGCTTGGCTAACTGACGCGTGGCAACAATACCGCGATAACGCATTTCTTCGGCATCGTATAACCCGTCTAAATATTCCCATACTTGCCGATAACCCACAGAGCGAATCGCAGGCAACTCTAAATGTAAATCGCCACGGGCTTTGAGTGCACGGACTTCATCTATTAGGCCACTCGCAAGCATGAGATCAAAACGTTTTTCAATACGCTCATGCAAAATACGACGCTCTTTGGGTAATAACGCGAGTTCTAAAAGACGATAGGGTAACGCTTGTGCCTCTTGTTCTTGATGAATTGCCGACAAGGGTTTTCCAGTGATGTAATACACCTCTAAAGCGCGCTGTAATCGTTGTGAGTCGTTGGGTTGTAATCGTGCAGCGGTAATCGGGTCAACCTCGGCTAACTTTTGATGAATGGCAGGCCAACCGTATGTTTGTGCCTCTAAGGTAATTTCAGCACGAATGACTTCATTGGCTTCAGGTAAATTAGCAAGCCCTTCTTTTAACGCTTTGAAATATAACATCGTGCCACCAACCAACAGTGGAATACGACCTTGCGCGCTAATATCTGCCATTTCCCGTAACGCATCGACACGAAAATCAGCAGCAGAATACGGCTGTGCTGGATCACGAATATCAATTAAACGATGAGGAGCTAATGCTAACTCGGCCGCAGATGGTTTTGCTGTGCCAATGTCCAAGCCACGATAGACCATACTTGAGTCCACCGAAATAATATCAATGGGGTATTCTTGTGCTAAACGAATCGCGATATCCGTTTTACCACTTGCTGTTGGCCCCATTAAAAAAATAGCAGGCGGTAATGTCAACAAAGAATGGCTCATGGGCATTTATCATCATAAAAAATAGGCTGTTATTTTAAGACAGCTCAACAGTTAACCCAAGTGTTCTATTTCTAATGTCACATTTTTACGTTAATCTGCTTCTTAGGCTCTGATGTCGATAGTGCAGTAAAAAATTTATTCTTTTATGGCTCTCTTATGCGTATTTTCTCATAGTTAGCACGATTACAGATTGCCGTATTACCTAACACACATTAGAGTTAGAACATCCTAATTTTAATTCTATATAACAACATTTAGGGAACATCTCTCAATGGCTATTTTTCGCACAACTTATCGACTCAGCATTTTGTCGATGGCACTTCTGAGTGCTGCTTGCTCTCCTAATCGACTAATTGGCAATCAGGTTAATCATTTCTCACTACAAAATGTATTCCCCGTCGTGATGAAAACCGATGATATTCCTATGGTTTGTCACGCCAATGAAACGAATACGCCTTTATTGATGTCTTTCGCCCCTTTTGGTGTTGATGTCAATATGCTATTAGCGTTTGGCTATTCTGGCGCGTCTGCCTGTACCGCCAGTGAGGCGCATGAAAAAGAGTTGTGGTCGATGCAAGCCGAAAAACAAGGTTTAATTTACATGGCACAAGATGCCCGCATTGCCCAACAATTACTCAATCGTGATGCAGGCAAACGCCAACTTAAAGCCTATAAACACGCCGCCGAATATTTCAAAATCAACTATCAATATGACATTGGCGAAGGCAAATGCCCCAATATCAAAGATGACAACGAACAACTGTTATTAATCATCGGTGCAACCTCTGGCCTCCAAGCCTTAAAAAATGATATTGCTTCAGGACGTTTAGTCGATTTTGACATGGGCTTACCTGCAAAAATTGGCCGTGCCATGAGTTGTTTAGACAATGAAAAATGGTGGGGTGAACCCAAAGCGATTCAAGCGGGTTTAACCGTCATTCTACCTAAAGATGCCGAAGACGAAGCCGAAGGCTGGAAAACACTGCAAGATGCCACCGATATTGGCTTGCAAACAGGTGTCCGTTTAAGTCACGCCACTTATGCCAGCATTGCTAACATGAAAGGTCGGGAAGACTATTTGCGTGACTCCTTAAAACGTTTTGAGTCGATTCCTGTCGCCACCTTAAATAGCAAATACACTTTATTAAACGCAATGGCAGAGTTACAGGTGCGCCATATTGCGAATATTTATTGGATGAAGTACGAAGGCCATCGTGCGCCTACCGAGAATTTTAGTAAGTTTTGGGATGAACAAGAGAAGCCCTCTCAAGCATTAAACCAATTGCTTGATGATTTATAAGCGGCACTCTAGCGGTTACCAAGCTAAAAACAACTTTAATACGCTCTTAACGTTTAATTAATCTGTATCTATGGTTAATTCTACCGTTAAGAGCTTTATTAATAACTATAAAAAACAAGAGACTACTTCAATGATTTGCTCTCGCCTCTTTTTTCGATTGACTATTGTGTCGATAGCTTTATTAAGTGCCGCTTGCTCACCTGATCGGATGATTGGCAATCATTTACGCACTTTCACTATTGAACATGCTCTGCCCGTCATTCTTAAATCCGATGACATTACTGTGATTTGTCACGCCAATGATGGTATGGCACCGTTAGTCATGTCATTTACTCAGTTTGGTGTTGAAACGGACTTGATGCTGGCATTTGGTTTGGCAGGATCGTCTATTTGTCTAGAAAATGATGCCGTAGAAAAAGAACTGTGGTCAACAATGGCCGAAAGACAAGGTTGGGCAAACACGGCAATGGACGCTCGACTTGCCCAACAGATATTAAATCGAGATGCTGGACTACGACAAATACGCGCCTATGACCACACCACGGCGTACTTCAAAAAACAATATGACTATACCTTCGGCGAAGGTCAGTGTCCTAAATTCAAACATGAAGTAGAAGAATTATTGCTGCTCGTTGGTGCAACCTCTGCCCTACAAGCCCTACAAAATGATGTTTCTTCTGGCCGATTAATTAATGTTGACATGGCGATTCCTCCCAAAATTGTTCGCGCAATGAGCTGTCTGGATAATCAAAAATGGTGGGGATTTCCAAAATCTGTACAAGCAGCGTTAACGGTTATTTTACCTGAAAGCCCTGAAGCCGAACTTCAAGGTTGGAAAGACTTACAAACAGCCGCCGAAGAAGGTGATAAAGCAGGTATGCGTTTAAGTCACGCGACTTATGCCGTTGTTGCCAGTATCAAAGGTCGAGATGATCGTTTAAGAGATGCGTTAAAACGCTTTGAAGCCGTACCCAAAGAGCGTATTAACAAAGACTATCTGTTATTAGACCAACTCGCTGACTTAGTGATGCGCCATATTGCCGACCGTTTTTGGATGCGCTTTGAAGGCCACCGCGCACCCACCGAAAACTACAGTAAATTTTGGGATGAAAAAGAACAACCTGCCGCCACGCTTGACGCAACGATGTTAGATACGATGTGATTGATCCATGAGGGCGATTCATCCATCGCCCTCATATTTTCACCCTTATCTTCCCCGCCAAAACAATTTATCTAACTCTGCCAAATTAAACTGCCGCCATGTGGGACGACCATGATTACATTGGCTACTAAACTCCGTTGTTTCCATATCACGTAAGAGTGCATTCATTTCAGGTAATGACAACGCTCGATTAGCGCGTACCGCCCCGTGACAGGCCATGCTTGAAAACAACTCATTAATGGCTTCTTCCACCCGATGTGACTGACCATGAGTTCTAAAATCAGCCAAAATATCGCGAATCAAGCCCGCTAGATCAGCCTTGTGTAACAATGCAGGAATGGCACGTACCGCCACCGCTTCTTCACCAATACGATCGACATCAAAACCCAATTGCTGAAACCATGCTTTTGCCTGCTCCGACAGTTCTGCTTCGGCTCGGCTGACGGCAATCGTTTGACCGATTAATAAAGGCTGAGAGGCTAAACGCCCTGTTTGCCATGCCACTTTTAGGCGTTCATACATTAATCGCTCATGCGCCGCGTGCATATCCACAATAATCAAGCCCTGTTCATTTTGCGCTAAGACGTAAATACCGTGTAATTGTGCGAGTGCATAACCTAAAGGGGGTGTCTGTGATGCGGGTACATGATAAGGCGTAGGAACAGCATCTCTTAATGGTGCTAAATAATCTGCTAACGCATCTTGTGCTTGTGGCGTCGAATGATCACTGGTTCGATACGGTTGACTATAGCCCGCAGACGGCAGGACTAAATAATTTTGTTCGGTTGGTTGCGGTTGCCGATAGGCTGTTTGGCTAAAATCGGTCGCTGTTGCCGCTTGTTGAGCAGGATAATGCTCCGTTTTTAAGCCTGCCAAGCCTCGATGAATAGAACGCGCTAAAAACTCATGCACCCAACGCTGCTCACGAAAACGGACTTCATGTTTGGTCGGATGAACGTTGACATCAACTGATGAGGGATCAAGTTCTAAAAACAAGACAAATGCAGGATGGCGATTCGGTGCTAAGACATCACGATACGCAGTACGAATCGCATGGCTCACCACTTTGTCACGCACAACACGGCCATTGACGTAGAAATACTGCATATCCGCTTGACCACGCGCCATGCTAGGGCTACCGAGCCAACCCGATAACCGTAAGCCCGTTACTTCGGTATCAATCGGAATAGCGTTTTCAATAAAGCTTTGGCCACACAACACACTGACACGTCGTAATTGCTCAAGATCATTCAGTGCTGGCTTAAAATGCCAACGACGTGTGCCGTTATGTTGTAATTGGATACCAACATTAAAATTTGCCAAACTCAGGCGTTTAATCACTTCTTCAATATGACCAAATTCGGTCGGTGCCGATTTGAGAAATTTACGCCGTGCGGGAGTATTAAAGAAAATATCACGGACGCTGACCGTTGTGCCTCGTGCATGATTTGCGGGTGTCACCGTGGCAATCATGTCTCGGCCTTCACTCTGCACACACCAACCCAAGCCTGTATCGTCAGAACTCGACGTTAAACTCAAACGACTCACCGAAGCGATCGAAGCCAAGGCCTCACCCCGAAACCCCAGACTACATACCGCATCTAAATCATCCAAGCCCCGAATTTTACTGGTGGCATGACGCGCTAAGGCTAAAGGCAAATCATCAGGATGAATACCACCGCCATTATCACGCACTTGTAGTAAACGAATACCGCCATCTTCGACAGTAATATCTATTTGTGTCGCGCCTGCATCAATCGCATTTTCCAACAACTCTTTAATGACGGATGCAGGACGCTCAACCACTTCCCCTGCGGCAATTTGGTTGGCAAGCTGTGTTTCTAGGCGATTAATACGGGCAATCGGGGTGATCGTTATCATGGTGTGGGTATTTTCAAGGTTTGGCCAAGTAACACATTATCATCCTTGAATTTATTAGCGTCGCGAATGGCTTGTTTTGACACTCCATAATGCACGGCTAAATCTGATAAATTATCGCCTACTTTCACCACATGGACTCGTGGCTTCTCAGGCGTTTTCACTATTTCTTTATCTTTGTTTTTATCTTTATTGCTCGCTGTTTTTTTACTGTCATTCATCATCGTCGCTTTTTCGGTTTGATCTGGCTTGATGGTTACTGGATTACCTTCTGGTTCAGTTAAACGTAACACTGAGCCTAAAAAAGCATTATCACTTTTTAGATGATTCCACGTTTTCACATCATCAACCGAAAGATGATACTGTGCCGCGATACTCGACAAACTATCCCCTTCAACGACGGTATGTTTCGTTGGTTTCACGGTTGATTTTTTGGGCTCGATTTTTGGCAGCGTCGTCATTTTTTCTTTAGCTTTAACAGGTTCTACTATTTTTGTTTTCATGCTGCTGTTGCTAGTCTCGGTTTTTTTCTCAACTATTGTCGTTTTTATGACCGTTTTAGGGGCTTCTTTTGGCACTCCCGCCATAAAATCTTCTAAAGAACTGGGTAAGGTTGCTGCAACAATGGTTTGTTTCGCGACTACTTTTGGCTCTACATTAACTGTTGGGATGGGCGTTTTTCGCTCGACGATGGTTTGTTTGTCACTCACGACAGGCTTTATCTCGGTTGTTATGGGCATGGCATTCTTATCCACTAACGACCGATTCATCAGTTGAGCCGCCTCTTTAACGGCAAGGGTTTGCGTGCTCATTTCGATTATTTTTGGCTTAACAGGAATATCTATTAACTTTTCAGCACTCATGACGACAGGTTTAGGCTCAGGCAAAGCCACGACTTCACGCATGGCTCGCGCTTTTTGTTTGCCTGAACGTTGCTCTTTACGCCACGCAAAATAGGTTTTTTGAATGGGATATTTTTGTAAAAACTGTTTGACCCCCGTTAATACCGATTGAGCCATTTTTTGTTGCTCGTCTGGGTCAGTGAGTTTTTCCTCTTCTTTGGGATTAGAAATAAAACCCGTTTCTACTAATACTGAAATCATACCCGGCTCTTTTAAGACCGCAAAACCCGCTTGTTCCACATGTTTACTGTGTAAGTGACCAATGTCATCTAACTCACTCAGTATTTGATTACCCATGTGCAGGCTTTGTGTCATAGAACCTTCAACCACCATATCGGCCAAGATATTCGTTAACTGGCTATCACGACCTGCGGCTTCATCAACACCACCGATTAAGTCTGATTTATTTTCTTTTTCGGCTAATGCTTGAGCAAAACGTGAACTGGCTGTCGTTGCACCTTTACGAGACAAGGCAAATACAGACGCGCCTTTGGCTAACGGAGACAGTGCAGCATCGGCATGAATACTAATAAAAATATCGGCTTTATAGCGATGACGAGCAATTTTTCGACGGTCTTGCAACGGAATAAAATAATCATCGTCACGGGTTAAATAGGCTTTGAAGCCGTCAGTTTTACGTAATGCGGCGACTAATTTTTTGGCAATTGCTAATGTGACATGCTTTTCGTAATGACCACTCGCACCAATTGCCCCCGAATCTTCACCGCCATGTCCTGCATCAACCGCAACAATCACCGAACGCCCATTATTAGTCTCATTAGTGACATCTTCTTCAACGGAAATAGCCTCCATTGTCACTTTATCAAATAAATCAATGACTAAGCGTGGCTTATATTTATCATTAGCAGGTAATAAAAAAACATTAGGGCGCACATCGTCCGTTAACTGAATAATTAGTCGTTGTTTATGACCATCAGGCTGAAATTGCAAACTTTGAATGAGACCAACGTGTGTCGGCAAACTCGGGGTATTCACCGCAACATCGGTGTTGTCTAACTCAATAATAATTTGTTTATTCGTTGATGTGATTTGTCGATAACGTACCACTTCCGATAAATCTAACACAATCCGCGTATTATCAGGCGCGCGCCAAGAGCGTACGGCGGTGATGGTGGCAGCAACACTTTCCGCGCTCAACAATAATAAGCTACTAGCCAATAAAAAACGTTTTAATTTCATGAAGATAACTGTTGTAAAGCCTGTTGACCTTTCTCGGTAAAGGCTGTGAAATCTAAGGCGCGCCCGTCATCAAGCAAACGAATCGTTAGACTTAAATCGGGTGCAGGTAACAGTGGTTCGCCCTGACTAGGCCATTCCACCAAGACAATACTTTTAGCATGGAAATAATCACGAATCCCTAACAACTCTAATTCTTCGGGATCTTGAAGACGATATAAATCGAAATGATACACAATGACTTTTGCTAACTCATAAGGCTCAACAAGCGTATAGGTTGGGCTTTTGACATTACCTAAATGACCTAAGCCGCGTAAAAACCCGCGTGTAAACGTCGTTTTTCCCGCACCCAACTCGCCTGTCAAATACACGACAGAGCCTTTCATTAGCACCGTCGCGAGTTTTGCGCCAATCTCAACCATTGCCGCCTCATCAACGGCGGTCGTGTGCCAATTTTTAATCATTATCATTACCTTCGTTCTCTGTCGTTAATGTAGAGAGCTAGAGGGCTTAAAATCATCCATTCAATAAAACCCGTAAATGTGGCAATAAATCCGTGGCAATTAAGCCACGCTCACCTGCTTCTGCTGCCATATCACCAGCAAGCGCGTGTACCACTACCGCTTGTGAAGCTGTCGCCAAGCTCAAGCCAAATTGCGCCACTAAACCCGCCATAATACCTGCTAAGGTGTCACCCATGCCAGCCGTTGCCATACCTGCATTGCCGTAAGGGCATAAATTAACACTGTTTTTATCCGCAATCAGTGAACCCACGCCTTTTAACAACACGACACCACCATACCGAGCAACTAACTGCTGAATAGAGTCAAAACGATGGTTATCAACGTGTTGATGGTCACACGCTAACAGTCGTCCTGCTTCACCACCATGTGGCGTTAATATCCAGTTGTCACGTTGTGTGGGTTGTTGTGCTAACCAATACAACGCGTCGGCATCCACAATCATGGGTTTATGCGTTTCTTGCACCGTCAACCACAAACGCTGACCCCATGCTTGCCGCCCCAACCCCATCCCAATGACGACCACAGTCGCCAAGTCAATTAACGGCTGCAATTGCGACACATGCTGAATACCGCGCACCATCACTTCAGGACAACGCGCCAATAACGCACTGACGTGATTAGGATGCGTTGCTACCGTCACCTTTCCTGCGCCTGAACGTAATGCCGCCTCAGCAGCCATCATGACCGCGCCGCCCATACCTTCATCGCCACCAATCACCAACACATGACCAAAATCACCTTTATGACAATGACGTGGCCGTTTGGGTAACTGCACTTGTGATTGCTCTAAACGATATACCATTGGCGTTTTGGGGTAAAAATCAGGAGTGAGTTGTAATAACTTCTTAAACACCACTTGACCGACATGTGATGCGCCTTCGCCTGTAAACAAACCCAATTTATAACCAATAAAAGCAACTGTCAGCTCGGCATCAATTGCTACACCACAGAGCGCACCTGTATCTGCGGCAATACCCGAAGGAATATCTATCGCTAAAACAGGCGCGTAATGCGCGTTGATGACTTGAATCATCTCAGCAAAAATACCTGTAACGGGCGAGTTCAACCCCGTACCCAATAACGCATCAACAATCACATCCGCTTCAAATGACAGCCCTGCTACCCATTGTTGCATTGGCACACGCGCTGACATGGCCGCGTGCATCATAAGCTGAGCATCGGGGGTTTTCGGCAAAGAACTGTAGAACACTTCGACTTGATAATTAGCTTGTTGTGCTAAATAGGCAATTACATAACCATCGCCACCATTATTGCCATGACCACAAAATACCGCTAGACGTTTGGCATTCGGCCATTCTTTTTGAAGGGCATCAAAAGCGGCTTGGCCTGCGCGCAACATCAAGTCATCACTACTGACAATATTTTTGGCAAATACTTTTTGTTCCAGTGCGCGGATTTGCTCACTGCTATAAATATGGGTATCCATGATGGGCTCAGGTAGGATTTATACGTTTAGTATAACCTGACGGATAGAAGTTGCTGAATGTGAAGTTGTGACTTTATTAGGACTTACGCAGTTATCACTTATTTGCTCGCATTTCATCTGCTTTAGAGGCTGTCGCGGTGTCCTGTTGATGATGATTGGAAAGGAAAAACGAGTGTTTCCCTTGTATGTGTTTGTCGACATCTGTAGGGGCGAATTTATTCGCCCACAAATACTGAGTAATAGAACAATGTAATGATCGATAAGCTGAGAGAGACACAATAATGCATCGAGCCTCTCTACTTTTTAACTACAGTGACAATGTCGCTGACTGTTCCAATACGGAACGTGCTTGTCGTTGCTCCTCGTCGCTGCCCTGAACAACAAGAATATATTTATCAACTTTTAAAGCGGTTTCGTACTTAATCACTTGATCTTCTGGCACACCGATTTGCGCCAATGCTGCGCCTAATGCCGACACCCCACCGACGACAACTGCTCCTTCAAGTGCACCCACCAACATTGCGGTTAAAGGGCCTGCAAATGCTAACAAACCCACACCCGGTAGAAAGAAAATCGCAGGCGCAAACAATAAGCCCCAAATACCGCCCCAAAAAGCACCTGCACCACCCCAAGATTTAATTCGATCTTCTGTGGTATAAAAACCAACGGGATACTCTTCGCTGTGAGAACCTTTACCCACTAATGATAACTTCTTTAAATCAAACCCTGCTCGGCTTAATAAATGAATCGCCTCTTCCGCTTCAAGATGCGTATTAAAAATATATGAAAGTGCGTTTAATTTGTCCATGATCGTGTTTCCAATGTATTTAAGGTGAGTTAAATCTGCGCTTAACCCCCTACCAAATCTGTACGCTAACGCGCTTAGAATGAAAGATCGGTTTTTTTAGAGCGACAGTTGTTATGATGTGGAGATATCAACAACTCAACTTTTTTCCATACCGCCTAAACCATGCAAAAAATCCCGTTACAACACCCAGACATGACGCAACTCACCGCCCAAATCAAACAATGGGGCTTAGAATTAGGTTTTCAGCAAGTCGGTATTAGTGGCGTGGACTTAGGCGAACATCCTCAACACCTACAAAATTGGCTAGATAAAGGCTTTCACGGCGATTTGGGTTATATGGCGGCACACGGAGCAAAACGAGGCAAGCCTGATTTACTTGAAGCGTATACTCGACGCGTCATCAGTGTTCGTATGGATTATTTGGTTGAAAAACCCAAGCCACGCAGCATTCCCGACCATCCACAACAAGGCATCATTGCCCGTTATGCTTTAGGTCGTGACTATCACAAAACACTGCGTAAACGCTTACAAAAATTTGGTGACAAAATCATTAGCGAAGTCGGTGATATGAACTATCGCCCTTTTGTTGATTCTGCGCCGATTTTAGAACGTGCCATTGCAGAGCAAGCAGGTTTAGGCTGGATTGGCAAAAACACCATGCTCATGAATCGTCAGGCAGGATCTTTTTTCTTTTTAGGTGAACTGCTCACAGATTTACCACTCATCATGGATACCCCCATCAGCGCACATTGCGGCAGTTGCCAAGCGTGCATCGATATTTGCCCAACTCAAGCCATCGTTGCGCCCTATCAATTGGATGCGCGCTTATGTATTGCCTATTTAACGATTGAATATACAGGCAGTATTCCCGAAAATTTACGCGCAAAAATTGGCAACCGTATTTTTGGTTGCGATGACTGCCAGTTGATTTGCCCGTGGAATCGTTACGCGCAACTCAGTCACGAAAATGACTTTAAGGCGCGGCATGGGCTAGATAATGCCTCTTTGTTAGATTTATTTTCATGGACAGAAAAGACCTATTTAGCCAAAACCGAAGGCTCACCGATTCGGCGTATTGGCTATGAAGGCTTTTTGCGTAATGTTGCGATCGGTTTGGGTAATGCGCCTTATTCACCCATTGTTGTACATGCATTACAAACTAAATTGAACGATGTCACTATTTTGGTGCAAGAGCACATTTTATGGGCATTAAAACAGCAAGAGAAACGGGCTGGGGACTTGGCGAAATAAAAACTATCGGTTAGTCTCAACCTTGCAGGATTTTTAATAAAGACAAAACACAGGAAAACGTACAATGAAAAAGCTCATTGCCATTGCATTATTAGCCAGCTCCTCAGTCGTCATGGCTGACCAAGATGTGGGTTGTGGTTTAGGTACCATTTTATTTGAAGGAAAATCGGGTGTTGCCCCTAAAATTTTAGCAGCAACAACTAACGGCTCATACGGCAATCAAACCTTTGGTATTACTTCAGGTACTTTAGGCTGTCAATCTGATGGTGTTGTTAGCTCACGCGCCCGTTTAAGTATGTTTATGGGCACAAACTCCGAGCGTTTAGCCCGTGATATGTCCGTAGGTCATGGCGAGTCGTTAAACGTATTGGCAGACTTAATGGGCGTAAAAGAACAAGATAAATCTTTGTTCTTCAAAACAGCTCAAGCTAATTTCAGCACTATTTTTGCCGCTGACAACAAAACTGCGGGTCAAGCACTTGCTGCACTACAACAAGTCATGGCGAAAGATGCTGTCTTAGCTGCTTACATCGCTGCTTAACACCATAAAAACATAAAGGAAGATCAACATGAAAAAAATTCTTGCGATTGCTTTGTTAGCAACAGCTTCGTCAGTAGCATTGGCAGACAATGATGCAGGTTGTGGTTTAGGTTCAATGGTTTGGGCAGGACAATCAGGTGTTGCTCCTAAAATTTTAGCGGCAACAACAAACGGCACATCGGCCAACCAGACGTTTGGTATTACTTCTGGTACATTGGGTTGCCAGGCTGACGGCGTGATTACCTCTACAGCACGTTTAAGTATGTTTATGGGTACTAACTCTGAGCGTTTAGCCCGTGATATGTCTGCTGGCCACGGTGAATCGTTAGATGTCTTAGCTAACTTGATGAACATCAAAACTGAAGACAAAGGCGCGTTTTTCCAAGCTGCTAAAGTCAATTTTGGTAAGATTTTCGCACCAGAAAATCAAACTGCTGGCCAAGTACTTGCTGCATTACAGCAAGTGATGGCAAAAGATGCCGTTTTAGCTGCTTACCAAGCCAGTTAATTCGTTATCGCTTGAACTAGCCCCTCGTTTTGAGGGGCTTTTTATTTACTATTAATTATCTCAATAAAAATACAATGACTTTTAATTTATCGCGTTTAGTTTGTGCCATTGGGTTTTTAGCTTATTCATCTTTGAGCCTTGCCTCACCCATCGACAACTGGCTGATAAAAGCCAAAGAACAACACTTAGCCAGTCATCCCTATTGGCGTATTTTACTGCGTTATGAAAAAACACAAGGCGATAAGCTGATTAGCTCGGTAGAACAGCCGTCATTTTTTGTCAGTCCTAATGGCAAAACCAATGCCGAAGCAGAACTCAAAGCAACCTTAGAAAGTCTAGTTGCAGCCGCACCGACCAAAGCCGATGACGCAATTGCTTGTCGCTTTCCTGCACGCGCAGCATGGTTACGACAACAATTAAACATCACCGAAAGTGATTTAGCCTCTGCCAACTGCCCTGCTTTTAGCACATGGTTAAAGGGCATTAATCCCCATGAAGCAACCTTAGTTTTTGCGGCCGATTATGTGAATAATCCTTCATCCATGTTTGGCCATACCCTATTACGCATCGATGCGCCAGATCAAACGGAAGAAACACGATTATTGGCCTATGCCGTCAATTATGCCGCGCAAACGAATACCAGTAATGGTTTAGAATTTGCTTATAAAGGTTTGAGTGGTGGTTATGCGGGGGCGTTTTCGGTATTGCCTTATTACGAAAAAGTCAAAGAATACAATGACTTTGAAAACAGAGACTTATGGGAATACCAATTAAACTTAACGCCTGTCGAAATTAAACAAGGACTCGCACATTTATGGGAAATGAAAGGCATTAATCTGCCTTATTATTTTTTAGCATCTAATTGCTCCTATCAACTACTCGGTTTATTAGAAGCCGCTCGACCGAACACCTATATGCGTCGAGATTTTCCTGTTTACGCCATTCCCACAGATACCTTGCGCCGTGTTTTAGAAGAAAAGAACATCCTCAAAAAGATTGTTTATCGCCCTGCGAATGGCACAGCATTAGCCTTTTATGCTCAAAAAAATAGCCCTACTATCAATCAAACCGCTAAACAATTAGCCGATAATCCTGAATTTAGTGTGGACGCTCTCACCGCCACCGAACAAGCCCAAGCCTATGAAATGGCTTACGATTATTTGTATTACCGTTTTTTAGCGCATGAAGTGGATAAAAACAGTACACCGTCGAAACTACGCAATTTGTTAGTGAAACGCAGTCGCTATCCTGCGGCTGAACGCGCTTCGCCACCAAGACCATTAATTGACCCCGCACAAAGCCATAACACCAGTCGTTTTGTTTGGGGTGCGGGTTATGGCCAAGATGAACCATTTGTTAGTGTTGATTATCGCCCTGCCTACCATGATTTATTAGACAGTGATGACGGTTATCGACGTGGCGCAGCCATTGACTTTCTCCGATTGCAACTGCGTTACCACACCGACAGTCAGCAACTCAAATTACACCGTTTTACGTTTGTCAGCATCGACTCGCTCGCACCGCGCAACGACTTTCAAAAACCGTTATCTTGGGCATTTGCTTTGGGTAGCCAACAAGCTGCCGTTGACCATTACGGAGCATTTAGTACCACCGAACAACATGGAGTCGCTTTTATCGAAGGCGGCGCAGGCATTAGCAGTAAACTCAACACCGAAGACTGGTTGTGTTACAGCTTTTTGCAAGGCCATTTACAAGCTGGAAATCACTTAGATGACGGTTGGCGTGTCGGTTTAGGGCCTCGTGTGGGTTGCCGCCAACAATCCTCTGTGGGTCAGCTTTTAGTGGATGTGCAGAGTTTATATCACCAAGACTCAAACCAATTTTTGAACAGTGTCAATCTCGGTTATCAGTGGCAAATCACGCCTAATAACGCCATACGACTTAACGCCCATATAGAGCAACAACAGCAAACACATTGGCAAAGTGGTGAATTGGGTTGGGTGAGATATTTTTAAGACTCAGATATTTTTTGATGCAACTGACGTGACCTTAACCACCACAGTATTGGCCATTTTGTCGTGCCAGCCTTGTTTACGGGCATCAAACATAATCCAAATGAAACCGATTCCTAACGTAAAACTCACCACCATATAGCCCAAAAAACGCAGTAAAAACTGCTTGATCGTCGGTTTTCCGCCTGTTGTTGCATCGACAATTTTGCTGTGAAAGACCATTTTACCTAGAGTGGATTGAGATGACTGCCAAAACACCAGCAAAAATGGCGTTAAAATAGCAAGAAATAACCATTGTAGCTCCGCCATGAGTTTTGGGTCATACGGCAAATTGACTGATAGTAAATGCGGAAAAAACAGAATGACGATAGGCGTTAAAATAAGCATTTGAATAACCGTATCAATTATCGAAGCCAGTACGCGCTGACCAAAACCCAAATAAACAAACTCAGACGGATTAACAATAACACTGTGCTTATTCATGATTTTTACCTTCATACCTAATAAATAGATTTTTGCCCGCGTATTCATAGCATAAGCAAGATTATAAATCTCACCCACCCTGCTAATTCGTTATAATTCGCCAAATTTTATCTGATGAGCAATTCGATTGAGCCATTTTGACGTGATTATTATTGGTGGCGGTGCTTCGGGACTGATGTGCGCCAGCACAGCAGGCCAACGTGGTCGTCGTGTTTTAGTCTTAGACAGCAGCAACAAAGTCGGCAAAAAAATTCTCATGTCGGGTGGTGGCCGCTGTAACTTTACCAATTTATTTGTAACGCCCGAAAACTATATTTCTGCCAATCCTCATTTTTGTATTTCAGCACTCAATCGTTATACCCAATGGGACTTTATTGCGTTAGTCGAAAAACACCGCATCCCCTACCATGAGCGCAAACACGGCGAGTTGTTTTGTGATGACTCTGCCAAAGACATTCTGAATCTCCTGTTAAATGAGTGTGAGCGCGGCCACGTCACCATAAAAACGCAATGTGATATTCAAACCATCACCACCATCGACACCGTTGCATCACCTACTCATAACGCACGTTTTAAACTAGAGACTAATTTAGGCTCATTCAGTTCTGAATCTTTAGTCGTCGCTAGTGGTGGTTTATCCATTCCAACGATGGGTGCAACGGGTTTTGGCTATCAGATTGCTCGTCAATTTGGTCATCATGTGTTGCCAACACGCGCAGGCTTAGTGCCATTTATGTTTAGTGATAGTTTTAAAGCGGTTTCTGAACGCTTATCGGGTTTAGCCGTAGAAGCCGACCTCAGTAATGACACCGCTACTTTTAACGAGAATATTTTATTTACCCATCGTGGTTTGAGCGGCCCTGCGGCACTGCAACTGTCAAATTATTGGTTACTGGGCGAGTCTATTCAGATCAATTTATTTCCTGAAGAAGATATGGTGGTATGGCTAAAACAACAAAAACAGCAACATCCTAAATCACTCTTGCGAACATTATTGGGCGAACGAATGGCAAAAAGCTTGGTCTTAGAGTTACAAGCCCTGCTTTGGCCTGAACACGCTGAAACAGCAATGGCACATATTCCTGATCTGGTATTAGAAAAAGTTGCCAACAATTTAAATGCGTGGTCACAAAAACCATCAGGCACAGAAGGTTATAGAACAGCCGAAGTGACATTGGGTGGTGTAGATACCACAGAACTCTCATCAAAAACGATGGAAAGTAAAAAGCAGGAAGGCTTATTTTTTATTGGTGAAGTGATGGATGTGACAGGATGGTTAGGAGGCTTTAATTTTCAGTGGGCGTGGGCGTGTGGCCATGCGGCTGGCATGTTTGTTTAACTATTTTAATTTTAAATGAAGAATTTATGACCATTATTATTGGTATCGACCCCGGCTCACGGATGACAGGTTACGGCATTATTGAAAAGATCGGCAGCAAATGTCGTTTTATTGATGCAGGCACAATTCGCACCGAAAGTGACGACATGCCCATTCGCCTAAAACGTATTTATGAAGGCTTAAAACGGATTATTGACTTTTATCAACCGACAGAAGCCTCTGTGGAAAAAGTGTTTTTAGCCCACAATGTCGATACCGCACTTAAACTGGGGCAAGCACGAGGCGCTGCTGTCACTGCGTTAGTCATGCACGACATTACCGTTTATGAATATACTGCACGACAAATTAAACAATCAGTAGTGGGTTTTGGTGCTGCGGAAAAAGAACAAGTCCAAATGATGGTGACACGTTTACTCAGTATTCCTGTGATTCCCCAAGCGGACGCCGCTGACGCGCTGGCGGGTGCATTGTGTCACGCCTATACCTCACAAACATTATTAAAATTAAATGCTGTCGCATTGCGAACAACTCGTATAAAAAAGTAAAACAGCGCGTATTATCGGCGAGCCACTCTCCCTATAAATTTTAGGTAAGTAATCATGTTTAATTTTGACTTTTATAACCCAACACGCATTGTATTTGGTAAAGGCCGTATTACCGACTTAAATAAACACATTCCACAGCAAGCGCGTGTTCTCGTGTTGTATGGTGGCGGCAGTGTTAAAACAACAGGCACATTAACAGAGGTTTTACATGCCTTAGGTGATCGTGTCGTGTCAGAGTTTGCAGGGATTGAACCTAATCCGAGCTATGAAACATTAATGCAGGCGGTTGAAGTGGTTCGCCGTGAAAAAATTGATTTTTTATTGGCGGTAGGTGGTGGCTCTGTTATTGATGGGACAAAGTTTATCGCAGCAGCATCGTTATATGACGGTGATTGCCTTAGTATTCTCAAAACACGCGGCAGCACGATTAAACAGGCATTGCCGATTGGCGTGGTACTTACCTTATCCGCGACAGGTTCAGAAATGAACAACGGCGGTGTTGTTACCGTAAAAAGCACGCACACCAAATCAGCATTTTTTAGCGAAAAATTGTTTCCACAATTCTCAATTCTTGACCCGACTAAAACCTTCACACTATCACCTCGTCAGGTTGGCAATGGTGTCGTTGATGCATTTGTCCACATCACCGAACAATATTTAACCTACCCTGCCAATGCGCCTGTTCAAGACCGCTTTGCTGAAGGTTTATTATTAACCTTAATTGAACTGGGTGAAAAAGCCTTATCAACCCCCGAAGATTATGATGTCCGCGCCAATCTAATGTGGGTAGCGACGATGGCATTAAACGGTTTGATTGGGTCAGGTGTGCCTCAAGACTGGTCAACGCATATGATTGGTCATGAATTAACGGCCTTATACAATATAGACCATGCGCAAACCTTGGCCATTGTTTTGCCGTCGATGCTGACTGTTCGTAAAAAAGCCAAACGTGAAAAACTACTGCAATTTGCGACACGCGTTTGGCAACTTACCGACGGTGACGATGACACACGCATTGATGCAGCCATTGCAAAAACACGCGCATTTTTTGAAAGCGTTGGCGTAAAAACACGCTTAGCCGATTATGGTGTGACAACGATTGACGAAGTGCTTGCTCAGTTGGAAGCGCATCGAATGACCGCTTTAGGTGAACGTCGTGAAGTCACGTTGGATGTGAGCCGACAAGTGTTGGAGCTTTCTCGATAACTCAATCATCTCAAAAGGGCTTCGACTCCGCTCAGCCAGCGTAAAAATGCTCCCTGAGCGGAGTCGAAGGGTTGGTTTAAGCAAATGCCAACAGAACCTAAGCCTTACTCATATTCCCCGCAAATAAATTCGCTAAACGTGGTGCTAAGGCATTGGGGATATCATGTCCCATACCTTCAATCAGTTCAAATTTCGCGCCTTTAATACTCTTAGCAACGGCTTTGCCACAAGCAGGACGCAGTAATCTATCTTCTTTACCATGCACCACAATCGTCGGCACATGAATATATTTTGCCAGTGATTTGATATTGCCTGTACCCATCACCGCTAAGAAATGACGTTTTACGCCCGCAGGATGAAAACTTCTATCCATTAAACCGCCCGCAAAAACACGAATTTCGTCAGGAGTCATTGGGTGTGCTGGGCTACCAATCGCGGTAAATAGTTTAACGCTATGATTCAACAACACATCTCTAGGGGCTTTTGCACCCGGGCCTTTAATTAACGGAAAGAATGCTTTGGGATGTGGCGGTGGCAACATCGGTTGATTATTACTGGAAAATAATACGCCCAAACTCAATACACGCTCAGGATATTTAGCGGCAATAATTTGACCAATCATACCGCCCATCGATGCGCCAATAATATGGGCTTTGTCGATTTTTAGCGCGGACATTAAACCAATGGTATCGGCGGCCATATCGTACAAGTTATAAGGCGATGGATTAGGCAAACCTAATTGAAAACGCGCCATCTTCATCCAGAAATTTTGTTTTGGACTACGAACTTTAATCTTGCTCGACAAGCCAATATCCCGATTATCAAAACGAATAACTTGATAACCGCGATCAACTAAGGTCTGACAAAAAGACTCAGGCCACAATAATAGCTGCGCGCCTAAACCCATAATTAATAACACGGCGGGCGCGTGTTCATCACCAAAACGCTCGTAAGCCAACTCAATATCACCTACTTTCGCTACACCTTTAGTTGTCATCATCTTTATACCTATCTATATGATTGAGTTAGTCAAGTTTTGCTTTTTTGCGTGTCACAGTCTTTTTAACAGCTTTCGTTGGCTCTTGAACGAGTTGCGGGATCACAGTCGTTTCAGGCAATTCTGCCAACCATGAACGCCACGGTGGAATCCAGCCACCTGTTGCTTGCTCCAAAGCGACAGCACAAGCAATACTTAAATGGTCATTATTTTGGTTAGATATAACCTGAATGCCTGTCGGTATACCGCCTGCGTTTAAGCCCATCGGTACAGCAGTAGACGGTAATTCCATAGCATTAACAATGGCACAATCGACAAAATCAAAGGGTTTAAAAATCGGCATACCATGTCGCGGTGCAACTTCGGGAAAAGTCGGCATCACTAAGACACCATCATCCCCTAAAATCGCATTCAATTGTTGTTTGAGTTGATGCCCTAAATCAACAAAACGCTGACGTTGGCCTGTCGCCAAATTAGGAAATTGCTCTAATAAGGTCAACACTAATAAAGGCAAAGTATGCGGTGATTTTTTGCCTTTAACTGCCATTGTTACTAAGGCTTTCAATGGATGTTTAATGTGATACTCACCAAACATCATGGCAGTAAAAGAATGCTCTGGCGAAGACGAATCCGCTAACAAACTCGACCAAATCATAAAGGCATCGTCAATTAACGGTAAATCGACGGTAACGTGAGTTGCTCCTTGATTCACTAAGGCATCAACTGCTTTTTGTTGAGCATCTAAAATATCAAACGTCGCTTTTGGACCACGCTCAGGAGAAATGGTAATAACCCGCAATTTGCTGATATCGACGTCTTTCACCGATTTCAGTTTAGCGGAATTTTCACCTGCCAAAATACGCACTAAGACTTCTAAATCTTCGGCGCGACGACATAAAGGCCCTGCCGATAAATAATTTAAGGTTTGACCATGCGCGGTGGGGAAATGCCCCTCGTTGTTAATTAACATCGGTGAGGCTTTGTGGCCAAACACGCCATTAAAAAAAGCTGGCATGCGAATCGAACCAGCCACATCTGAACCCAAACCAAAAGGTGTGCCACCTGCCCCGACGATTGCGCCTTCACCACCCGATGAACCACCAGTAATGCGGCCTCGGTCATAGGCATTTTTACTACGACCATAAACACGGTTATAGGTTTCGTACCACATCGCTAATTCAGGAGTATTGGTCACACCTAAAGGAATTGCGCCTGCTTGACGCAATGCGGCAACGGCATAAGAATCTTTTTGGCCATAAACATCACGTCTAGACACCATTCCCACGACTTGCGGCATACCTGTAAACTCAAAAGTATCTTTGATGGTGCAAGGTACACCTAATAACGGCGGCAAACTTTCAGGATCGGTCGTGTTAGCAATTAAAGCATCTGCGGCATCAGCTTCGCGTAAGGCTTCGGCAAAACGATCAAAAACGACAGCATTTAGACGAGGATTAACACATTTAACTTGAGCGATATGCGCCTCAACTACTGCCCTTGACGATATTTTTTTTGCTTTAATATCGGCAGCTAACGATAAAGCGGATTGTGTTAACAGCATAAACCTTCCTTATGAGTTAGGTATAATGGACGATGAATTTTATGAAGACGAGTCAAAGTATGTAATATCGTGCAGATTCAGCATTAAATCTATGTCTTCTTGCGCCAAATTACTTGTCATTTTTGGCAGTAGTGTGATGAATAGCCTTACAATAAGCCCCTATAGCGACGACATCTACGGATACGATAATGAGTGAGTATTTGCTGTTACTGGTTGGCACCATTCTCGTCAACAACTTTGTCTTAGTGCAATTTTTGGGCTTGTGTCCATTTATGGGCACTTCGAAAAAAATTGAGACTGCCGCAGGTTTAGCTGTCGCCACGACCTTTGTACTCACTATATCTTCGGTATTGTCTTACGCCACTTACGCGCTGTTGTTAAAGCCCTTTCATTTAGAATACCTAAACACGCTATCCTTTATTTTGGTGATTGCAGTGACGGTGCAATTTACCGAGATGGTGTTGCACAAAACCAGTCCTGTGTTATATCGCGTTTTAGGGATTTACTTACCACTGATTACCACCAACTGTATCGTTTTAGGTGTGGCATTATTAAATGTTCGTCAAGCTCACCCGACGTTTATCAATGCCTTGTTGACGGGTGTCGGTTCTGGTTTGGGCTTTGCCTTAGTATTGGTGTTATTTGCGGCGATGCGTGAGCGCATTCACGTCGCTGATGTGCCTAAAGCTTTTCGTGGTAGTGCTATAGCGATGGTGACAGCAGGCTTAATGTCCTTATCATTCATGGGCTTTGCGGGATTGGTTAAATTCTAATGTCAACATTCTTCGCTATCTTCATTGCTATTGCGGCTGTCGTTTTGCTGGCATTACTGGCAGGTGGAATTTTAGGCTTTGCTGCTGAAAAATTTAAAGTTGACTCCGACCCCATCGTCGAACAACTGGATGCGTTATTGCCACAAACCCAATGCGGTCAATGTGGTCACCCCGGTTGTCGCCCTTATGCCGAAGCCATTGCCAACGGTGAAGCCATTAACCATTGCGTACCCGGTGGCCAAGATACCATCAACAAAATTGCAGATTTATTAGGTGTCGAGCCATTACCTTTAGATAGTGAATATGGTGTTGAAGCCGAAGTCAAAAAAGTTGCTTATATCCGTGAAGAAGACTGTATTGGCTGTACTAAATGTATTCAAGCTTGCCCTGTTGATGCCATATTGGGCGCGGCAAAACATACGCATACAGTGATTGTTAGTGAATGCACAGGTTGTGATTTGTGTGTCGAACCCTGCCCTGTCGATTGTATTGATATGATTCCTCTACCCGTCACTCGTCAAACATGGCATTGGCAAGCGCCACAAGGCGTGGGTTCAACCCCTGTACGCTCCGCAAAACTCATTCCCACCCAACAAATTGGCTAAGGTGATTTAAACTATGAATTACGCCAATTGGGAAATGTTTGGAGGGATTCATCCTCCCGAACATAAACAAGAGTCCACCGCTACCGCCATTCAACAAGCGGGTCTGCCTGAGCGTTTAATTATCCCCATGTTGCAACATATTGGTGAAGAAGCTAAACCTATCGTCAGTATTGGTGAAAAAGTCTTAAAAGGTCAGAAAATTGGCGAAGTCCGTGCTTTTGTTGCTGCGCCTATTCATGCGTCTACATCGGGAACAGTGATTGATATTGGTTTCTATCCTGTTGACCACCCTTCAGAAATGAATGCCTTATGTGTGGTTATTACGCCAGATGGTCGTGATGAATGGGCAGCACATACGGGGTTACGCGATTATCATTTTGCCAAACCACAGACCTTATTAGCGATGATTCGTGAAGCGGGTATTGCAGGTATGGGCGGCGCAGGTTTTCCAACAGGCTCAAAGCTGACGTTAAAAGATGCGATACAAGTGGATACGATCGTTGTCAATGCGATGGAGTGCGAACCGTATATTACAGCCGATGATATGTTGATGCGCGAAAGAGCCACCGATATTATTGAAGGCGCAAACATTGTTAAATATCTGCTCAACGCCCAACGTGTGATTGTAGGTGTGGAAGATAATAAACCGCAAGCTATTCAAGCAATGACAATCGCCTCGCAACATCAATCCCATATTGAGGTTTTAGCGACGAAAACCAAATATCCTTCGGGCGCAGCGCGACAAACTGTTTATATTTTAACTGGACGTGAAGTTCCTGCCGAAGGTCGAACAACGGATGTCGGTGTTTTTTGTTTAAATGTCGGCACAGCGGCAGCAATTTATCGGGCAATTGTTCATGGCGAACCGTCGTTATCACGCATTACCACCGTCACAGGTTTGGGTGTAAAACAGCCTGCTAATTATGAAGTACGTATCGGGACACCTGCTCGTCATGTATTGCAATTAGCCGTGGCGGATTTTCAGCGGATCAATCGTTTAATTGTGGGTGGCCCAATGATGGGTTATACCCTACCCGATGCCGATATTCCCGTTGTTAAAACAACCAACTGTTTAATTGCCGCTACCGCCAAAGACTTTCCACCGCCAGCACCCGAAATGGCCTGCATCCGTTGTGGCGATTGTGCCTCTGTCTGTCCTGTCCTGTTATTGCCGCAACAATTGTTATGGTTTAGCAAAGCCGAAGAATTTGACAAAGCGAAACAACATCATTTAGATGATTGTATTGAATGTGGGGCGTGTGCTTATGTGTGTCCTAGTAACATTCCTCTGGTTCAGTATTATCGTTATGCCAAAGGCTCAATTGCCGAATTAACAGCCGAAGCCGAAAAAGCAGAGCGTGCGCGTGAACGTTTTGAGCATCGCAAACTACGTATTGAGCAAGAAGAAGCCGAAAAAGAAGCACGTCGTATCGCCAAAGCAGAAGAAACGGCGGCACGAGCTGCGGCTAAAACAACCGAAAGTACATCAACCACTGCCGTTGTTGACAGCAAAGCTTTAACCATCGCCGCTGCATTGGCGCGTAGCAGCTTGAAAAAAGCCGAGAAGCGTTTACTTGTCGCACAAGCCAGCGAAGAAAATACAGATGATTTAGTAGCCGAAATTGAACGATTAAAAATTGCCGTCAGTCATGCGGAAGCTGCTTTACAATTAGCACAAAGTATCACCTCTCCATCATCCGAAAAAACGTAGCTATCTCCTATGCCCTTAATCACTGTCACTTCACCCCATAGCACCAGCAAAGCAGATACTGGCCGAGTCATGCGTCATGTGATTTACGCAACTCTACCCGCTTTAGCGGTGATGACATGGGCATTTGGTTTGGGCAATTTACTGAATGTTGTATGGTGTATTTTTTTGGCGGTTGCTTTAGAAGCTTTATGCTTAAAAATGCGAGCAAAACCTATAAGCTTTTTCTTAAAAGATTACTCCGCAGCAGTGACTGGTTTGTTATTAGGTTTATCCATCTCACCTTTTGCACCGTGGTGGCTTAGCTTGATTGGGATGATTTTCGCCATTCCCATTGCTAAACATTTATATGGCGGTTTAGGCAGTAATCCCTTTAATCCAGCAATGATTGGCTATGCCCTGTTGTTGGTTTCTTTTCCTGTGGAAATGACTCGCTGGGCTGGAATGCACATCACCGCAACGCCAGAACAAACATGGCTGATGTTTAGTGGTCAAACCGAAGTCATAGATCAAATCACAGGTGCAACACCGCTCGACACCTTCAAAATAGCCGCCCTAAAAGGTATTGAAAATAATCATTTTTGGTTAGATAGCATTCAGCTAAAAAGTTGGATGGCGATTAATATCGCTTTTTTAATGGGTGGTATTTATTTGTTATATCGCAAGATCATTACTTGGCATATTCCTGTCAGTGTTCTTGCTACGCTTACCGTATTTTCTAGCTTGTTTTTTTATTGGGATAACAGCCATTACGCCTCACCACTACTGCATCTGTTGAGTGGCGCAACCATGATGGGTGCATTTTTTATTGCCACTGATCCTGTCAGCGCAGCGACTTCACTCAAAGGTCGTTTGATTTATGGTGCAGGGATTGGCGCATTGCTCTATATCATTCGCACATGGGGTGGCTATCCAGATGCTATCGCTTTCGCCGTGTTATTTATGAACCTATCCGCTCCTATGATTGACCATTTAGTGCAACCGCGCACCTTTGGCCATGACATTCAGCCCGTCAAATGGCGTAAGGAACAAAAATGATGAGTCAAGCCATACGTTCCAGCGCCATCACTTTAGGTGTATTTGCTTTGATAACAACAGGTATGGTTGCTGGTTTTCATGCCTTAACTGACCAAAGAATCTTACAGAGCCAACAACAATCGCTCACCGAATCATTAAATGCTTTAGTACCCTCATCACAATATAACAATGACTTATTGCATGACACACTTAGCATTCAAGAAAATGACTTGCTGCATTTATCAGAACCAGAAATAGCCTATCGCGCACGTAAAAATGGTCTGCCTGTTGCCGTGATTTTTCCTGTCATTGCACCTGATGGTTATAGTGGCAAAATACGTTTATTAGTGGCGATCTATGCTAATGGTGAATTGGCGGGTGTTCGTGTCTTAGCCCACAAAGAAACACCCGGCTTAGGAGATGCTATTGAAATTGAAAAGTCGTCATGGCTGCTGAGTTTTAATCAGAAGTCTTTACTCTCGCCCACAGACGACGGTTGGCATGTGAAAAAAGATAACGGGGTCTTTGACCAATTCACAGGCGCAACCATAACTCCTCGCGCAGTGGTCAAAGCCATCCATAACGCCCTATTGTATTATCAAGCACATCAACAAGCCCTATTTGCTCCACAAATTGCAGCATACGAGTAAATCATCATGGCCGAAAATCTTTATCAAAAAATCGCGGTTGATGGTTTATGGCGCAACAATACCGCAACCGTCCAACTCTTAGGTTTATGCCCGTTATTGGCGTGCTCTGGCTCTGTGGTCAATGGTTTAGGCTTGGGTTTAGCAACAACGCTCGCGCTAACTACCTCTAATGCCGCCGTTTCGCTGTTACGGCATCATATTCCAGAGACGATTCGCATTCCTATTTTTGTCATGATTATTGCTGCGTTTGTCTCGTGTATCGAATTGTTTATGCACGCGTTTACGTATCAGCTTTATCAAATTTTAGGTATTTTTATCCCCTTAATTGTCACCAATTGTGCGTTATTAGGCCGTGCTGAAGCCTTTGCCTCTAAAAACAACACCGCTGCCGCTGCATTTGATGGCTTGATGATTGGTGTCGGCTTTACGCTGGTGTTAGTGTTATTAGGCGCGATGCGTGAACTATTAGGCAACGGTACACTATTTGCCAATATGCACTTACTATTCGGGGATATAGCGAAAGACTGGACATTAACCATTCCCCATTATAAGAAATTCTTATTTTTCATCTTACCACCGAGTGCTTTTTTGTGTTTGGGCTTAATTATCGCTGGTAAAAACATCATTGATGAACATCTTAAAAATCGAATAAAACAAACAAGCACCAACGTCATTGGCTCTAAACGTGTGCGAACTACAGGCAATATCAGTTAAACCATGATGAAACCAAAAACAGTACGAGAAATATTCCTACGATTACAAGCGGCTAATCCCAACCCAACAACGGAGTTAGTTTATCATTCGCCATTTGAATTATTGATTGCCGTAATTTTATCGGCGCAGGCTACGGATGTCAGTGTTAACAAAGCAACTGCCAAATTATATGCCGTCGCCAACACGCCCGAAACGATCTTGGGATTAGGGCTTGATGGCCTAAAAAGTTATATTAAAACCATTGGCTTATATAACAGCAAAGCGTCTAACATCCTCAAAACCTGTGAAGTACTGATTCAGCAACATCAAAGCCAAGTGCCGCATGACCGTGAAGCCTTAGAAGCTCTAGCAGGAGTCGGCCGTAAAACCGCTAATGTCGTGTTAAATACCGCTTTTGGTGAACCCACAATTGCTGTTGATACCCATATTTTTAGAATCGCTAATCGTATGGGTTTGGCTGACGCAAAAACGGTTGATGGCGTTGAGCAACAACTACTTAAAGTTATTCCATCCCAATTCAAATTAGATGCTCACCATTGGCTAATTTTACATGGCCGTTATATTTGTATTGCCCGAAAACCTAAATGCACTGAATGTTTATTACGTGACTTATGCCAATTTCAAGAAAAAACCTTGAGTTGATCTTTAAGCAAAACAAGGTAGTTCTCGTAAATAATCAACAATTTTTAGTGCCAAAGAGTATCTTAGCTTTGCCATTTTGACAAAAATCGTGCAGAATACCGCACCCGCTGGCAATGCCACGCTCGGTACGAATTTTTTTTTCAGTTCTAGGGTTGCTATGTCAAACAAAGAAGAGCAAATCGAAATGGATGGTACGGTGATTGACACCTTGCCGAATACCATGTTTCGTGTGCAGTTAGAAAATGGTCATGTTGTGACCGCGCATATTTCAGGAAAAATGCGTAAGCATTACATCCGTATTTTAACGGGTGATCAAGTCAAAGTTGAGATGACTCCTTACGACTTAAGTAAGGGTCGTATTACTTACCGCGTCCGTTAAATCGCTTTATCTGACTCCTCACCCTCGGCGAGGAGTTTCTGCATTAAATTAAATCAAATTAATCAAAAGCAAGAAACTGACTTGCATGTGATTTTACAACCAGCATCAGGTGATCTGCCCCCAAAAATACGGACACCTGACTATGCGAATTTTTGCTGTTTTTCGAAGTCAGCAGGACTTAAATAGCTCGTATAACTGTGCCGTCGTTGGTTGTTGTAGTCAACCGCAATATACTCAAAGACGCGGCTTT
>Ga0209599_10000210_pt1 | contig 41480 bp, 53 predicted proteins | sample Shrwel_input2_FT_FD_187534 | JGI IMG/M metagenome (GOLD analysis project Ga0209599, IMG submission 187534) | Subsurface microbial communities from deep shales in Ohio, USA - Utica-3 well 1 S input2 FT (SPAdes) (version 2) ...
ATGATCTACCTTGACATACTGACTGTCATTGCCTAGATATAGATCAGTTGTATTCCCATTTGCAGTTAGGTGTATGTGATCGCCATCCTGTTGTGTGGGGTAAATTGCTAGGGCTTGTCCGGGGCTTGCATTTGCTGGAGCGATAGTCAACCATCCACTACCTGGGCCACCGTTGTCAAAAATAGTACCACCGTTTGGTAATGTTAATACACCATCTGATGCTAAACTTACCACTGAGGTGCTAGAGGTCAGTTCCCATCCACTGCCGCCGCCAGTAACTTCACTACCATTAACCAATAGTACACCAGCGGTACTAATTGCCAATGTGCTACCATTCATGTTGATAGTTGAACCATCAATGGTTATTTCATCTAAGTATGTGCTAGGCTGCGGAACAACTGCAGGACTAGCATCGACCCATTGACCACTGTAGGCAATGTAAGCACGGCCGTCTAGGGTGTTGAACCATTGTGTGCCTGTTGTTGCTGTAGGAGAAGTATCACTAACAGTTACTGTTGCTGAACTAACTCCAACAACACCCGTGAATGCTGTAGTTTGAACTGTTAAGTCTGGGAATGTGATACTACCGTCACCGTTAAACTTCCAATCGTGTCTAACAACGTCTTCAGAATCTGTACGATCAAACGCTCTAATAGTTAGACCACTGCGATTGTTATCCAACCAGTCCATTTTTATCTGTGCTCGTTCCCCACTGCTGGAACCGGAATTAGAATACACACGAATGAGTTCACTACTTGATTCATAGGTTAGATTAATCCAACGCATACTAGTTGTTCCGCTAGAACAATCTTGAATAAATCTACCACCAGCGGTACCTGTTTTAATATCGCCAGGAGCAGTTAAGTTACCAATAGAATCTAATACTACTTCATAACTACCGTTGACTAATCTGTCTGTACTACCGCCACTACCTGTGATATTAACTGTAGTAATATCCCCTATTTTATCAACAGTAACACCTGTTCCAGTAAATGCCATTGTAGTAACATCTTGTACTTCATAGCCTTCTGGAGTAATAACAGTCAGTGGTGTTCCGCCGCTGAAAACATCTTCGTATTCTGTGTCTTCTGCTTTGATCTCTACACGGAAAGGAATCTGCTGCCAGTCGCCAGCATTGAAATTATTAATAGCATCTGCAACATTGGTTGCATACATGTTGTTGTTGCGGGCATAGTCTGCTTCAGCTTTGGTCCAACCACTACCCCCATTGCTAACTTCAATCTCATCAATCTTATTTCCGTCTTTTTGTACAGTATAAGTTGCTGGATTATAATTAGCACTTGGATTTTGTCCTGCCAATATCTCATAGCGTGTAGCGTCAATAACTGTAACTGTGCCGGTGATAGTTGGGTTACTGCCCCAATCATCTTCGTCATCAACTTCTTCTGCGTAGTAGCCTGTAGCACGAGTAACACCTGGTAAAACTAGTCCACCAGTTGCTGCCTGTGTAATAACATTATCACCGATGTAAACAGATCCCGGACCAACATACACGTGACGGAATCTCTTTGTAGCACTACCTAAGTCTTGTAGAATATCTGTACTAGGAATTAAATCTCCAGTAAGATTTAATGATACAGTTAATGTGCCGTTGTACAATGTCGAAGTTGTATCAATTCCGGCCGATCCAGTGTATCCAACATCACCCTGGCTACCTGTATATCCTGCACCTTCTGAACCAGTGTAACCAACACTGCCCGTAAAACCAACACTACCTGAATATCCTTGCGGGCCCGCATCACCTGTGCTACCAACATAGCCAACATCACCTTGACTACCTACGTAACCAACATCACCTTGACTACCAGTGTATCCAGTGTCTCCTTGGCTACCAACATAACCCACATCGCCCTGTGATCCTACATAACCTGTATCACCTTGACTTCCGTCATAACCTTGTAATCCACGACTTCCAGAGTAGCCAATATCGCCTTTGCTGCCTACATATCCGATATCGCCTTTGCTGCCTACATATCCGTCAATTCCTCGGCTTCCCACATAACCGTTATCTCCCTGACTGCCTGTGTATCCAGTATCGCCTGTCAGACCAATATTACCCTGTGAGCCTTGACTACCGGTATAACCTAGATCGCCTTGCGGACCAACAATGGGACCAATATTTTCCCAAAGCTGTGTTCCTGTATTCCAGAAATAAACATCTCCGTCTGTGGTGTTAATCCAACCTTGCCCTGCTGTACCAAATCCGACTGTAGATGTTGTTACAGTAGTTGTACTACCAACTAATACTATACTAATACCTTGAGCGCCCGTAAGACCTTGTAGACCTGGGGTACCTTGTGCACCTTCGCTACCAGTGTAACCTCTGTTACCCTGCTGTCCAGGAGCGCCTTCGCTGCCTACGTAACCAATATCACCTTGGCTACCTGTATATCCAGTATTGCCTTGGCTACCACTGTAGCCTATTTGGCCATCATTTCCTACTAGACCGCGGTCACCTACGTCGCCTTTGCTACCTGTGTAACCTTCACTACCTGTGAAACCTAAAGTACCTCGACTACCTGCGTAACCTTGATCGCCCTGACTTCCGGTATAACCTACTCCTCGACTACCGGTATAACCTAAGTTACCTCGACTACCGGTAAAACCTGTAATTCCTTGGACTACTGGAGTTTCACCTACCCACTTAACACCATCGTATACATATACTACACCGTTGTCTCCGGTATAGGTTAGACCTACATATAAGCCTGTGTTTGGAAAATTTAGTATTGCCATTTATTGTATATTCCCGATTATGTTAAAAAGTTACGCCAGCAAATTTTAGCCAGCTGTTAGTTGCTACACAGACATACATACTAGTGCTGTCTACTGCAATCTGTCCTTTTATGCCAGTTGATGTACTTGCCGCAGGAACACTCTCTGTTAATAGTATCGAAGCATAGGTTGCTGTAGTTGATCTTGCCACAGTTCCTGTGCTAGTAATCGCATTCCATGGAGTCTTTTGCCATATTGCTCCCGGAGTAGGATCAGTCATTGTAAAGACTGTGCCTGTAGACAAACTATAGAAACCGTTACCAAAACCGCTTACATCAACTGACCATGTATTAGTAGGATATCCATTATCAACTACTCCTGTGATGGTCCAGGTGGCAAAGGCAGCAGATACAGTCCAGCCAATTTCTGGAGTAATTGCTCCTTTGGTAAAATGCAAAGTTGCTGTAGGATTAGTAAATTCTTCTAACTGTGACAACAGAATAACATTAGTTGCCGAAGTATATGTATTTGAACAATAATAAAAATACGAACTGTCAAAAGCAATATCACCTACGGCATTGGTGCTTGTACCTGATAATGATGTAGGAGCCGCAACCACTCTTAAATTACCTAGGCGACCAGCAGTAGTAGCAGTTGTAGCACTGATAGCACTTGCAACCAGTGTGTTTGTGTTAAAATTTGAAGTGTAATTTAAAGACGTTGTCAATTCTTGTGTTACTGGGTTATAGTTAACAACAAAGTTTGTTGCTGTGTAAGTATCATCTCGACGTAGGGGAGATTTTAAAGTACCATCTATGGATAAACTTACAGTCCAAGTTCCATTAACTAATGTAGATGTTGATTCTATGCCCGAGCCGCCAGCGCCGCTACCAGTATAACCAACTGCACCAGCGCTACCAGTATAACCAGTACTACCTGTATACCCTGCACCAGTACTACCTGTATAACCAACAGCACTAGGATTAGTGTCAATCCAAGAATCATCATAGTATATGTAAGTACGGCCGCCTACGTCATCATACCATAATGTGCCTGTGCTTACACCAGTAGGGGAATTGCTACTTACAGTTACTAATGAATTTGTTTGTATTGGGGCGCCATTAACTGTTAGTTGATTATTAGAAATACCTAATGCAACTCCTCCTAAATAGATTGTACTAGTGCCTACATACAAACTACGCCATTGTTTATTTGCACTACCTAAATCATATGTGTTGTTATTACTTGGAATTAAATTTGTAGAAACAACTATCGAACTTGTTGTTGTAGATAAATGACTTAGTTTATCAATTTTCCATGTGCTTGAACTACTAAGTTCAGCACCAAAAGTAAGAGTAGTTCCGTTATCCGTTCCAATCTGATATCTAGCCGGCACATGGCCAACAGTTGAAAGAGGACCATCAACTGTTACAGTTACTAAAGCCGCAGAAGCTAGTCCGTTATTATAACCAGCAAAAACAATATCAACAATCTCATCCCCGTTTTGTACGTTAGTAGGTGCCTCATGGTTTCCACGAGTTCTATAATATGTGAAATTTGAAGCTTCTGCCGAACTATGATGTTGAGAGTAATTAAATCCACCAATTGGATTTGTAGTGTGGACATTTCTTACTACTGAAAATACTGGTGATATCCCAGCTTCTCCAACTTGTAAAACTGGAAAAGTTGCTGTAGTAGAAGGAGTATAAGTAACGGAGGGAAACGCAGATAAAGTTGTTCCAGATGCGGCATAATAGGCTAATCTATTCTGAAGTCCGGTAGTAATATTGGCAGAAGAGCCAGTGTATCCAGTAAGGCCCGCAGACCCAGTAAAGCCAGTAGCACCACGTGACCCTGTATAACCTCGACTTCCTGTGTATCCATCGCCTGCCCCACCACCAAAACTAGCAGTACTCAAATAAGCAAAGTTATTGTTAACCTTGATGAAGGCAGATCTTAGGCTATCACCGTTGCCGGCATTTGCACTCGATCCTGTGTTAATATATTGAATAGCCATTATCTAATTCCCGCCAATTTTTTAATTGATTCTAATTCTTGTCCTTGTTGAGCACTGGCAATCTTTTCATATTGATCCATGGTAAGAATCCCCATATTCTTTATAGCCAATATACGTTCTACTAAATCGTGTAGATCCTTGTCTGTTTTAATATCTTCACGGACTAATTCTAGTACACGGATTAACAAAGGAATATCAAGAGAAACAAAGTCCTGTTTGTCCTGCATTTCTTTGGCATTTAAGGGGCTTGCTGGGTTAACAATGCCGGAATGGATATTGGTAGAATGGCTCATGACACTATTTAGTTTGGATTTTTATAATCCAAACGTAAATAATCAATGTTCTTGGAAACAAAAAAAATCTCCGTTCAATACTCTAGAAAGAGTAGTCTAGGGGTTGAACACCCCTACTTGAGAACCAAGACCGTAGCAATACTTAAATGTAATTCTTGTTTGTCTATATTTGAGCGCGATTTAGGTAAAATGGATCATCGTAGGGTCAGTGAAGAATACCAGCATGTCTGCTCAAAATGTAATCCAAAACAGTTTGCTCAGGCTTGTGGAGTAGAAAATCGCAGATTATGGAATTTACCTGTGGACAGTGATTTAAAAATAAACAAGTTATGATATTGACTTTTCTGGTATTATATGCTACAATAAATACTATGGAACAATAATCAGCAGTATAAACATGTCAACTTTAATGCTAAACGCAGACGGAGCACCAATCTCCTATCTGCCATTATCAACAATCCCCTGGGAAGATGCTATCAAATATTTGGTGCTTGATAAAGCCACACCTTTGGAATTTTACGAAGATTGGATTGTGCATAGTGCAAATTGGGAAACACCTGTGCCCAGCGTTATGATCCTAAAGGAATACGAAAAACGTAAGACCAGTATTCGATTTTCCAAACATAATGTATTCCTTCGCGACGGATACATCTGCCAATACTGCGGTGATGATGTCAACAAGAAAACTGCTACATTAGATCACGTGTTGCCAGTGAGTCACGGTGGTAAGACTACCTTTGAAAATACTGTGTGTGCCTGTTCTGATTGTAATGCCAGTAAAGGTAACAACAAGAAGATTGTACCCAAGGCCAAACCTTACAAGCCTAACTACTTCCAGTTAGTTGAAAAGCGCAAGAAATTAAGTTGGGATTACCAACATCCAAGTTGGAAACAATACTTAGAATAAAAAGCCCTGAAAAGGGCTTTTATTTTGAACGGTAAACAATACGACACTTGGTTAGGTCGTAGGGGCTCATTTCTACTTTAACACGATCCCCTTGCAGGATTGTTATTCTATTTTGGCGCATCTTGCCCGAGATGTGTCCTAACACTGTAGAGCCTTGCTCTAATACTACCCTAAACATTGCGTTGGGTAATACTTCTTCAACCTTGCCTTCAAGGCTGATTACGTCTTCTTTAGCCACGATTAAACTGTTTCTCCTTTTAAGCCTTTTACTACGAGATCCTTAGCTCGTTGATTAAGATCAGCTTCTTCAGCTTCACATAATTTTGCACCTATCAAATTCATATATTCGAGGAGTGCCGCTTTTCCTTCTTCGGTGAAGTGGCAATAATTACTACCTACTGAACTGAAGTAGTAGTATTTACGGTTTTTCATTAATTCGGAGAGACCTCCGAACATAACTTCTTTAATTGCATCTTTATGCATTTTAGATTTTTTCACCTGCTTTAAAGCCACGGAACCGGAGAAATCGGGGGAACCGTAGACTCCACACGTCTTCGCTATCTTGACTCCGAGTCGCCGCATCTGCTCGGACTTCCACAATCTGACCCATGAGTGCATCTTGGTCTGCCCAAAATTCATCACGCTGTTCGTCAGTAAGGCCTGAACCAACATTAACACGGATCTTTTTACCATCGTCTTCACCTTCGCAGATAATTGCACCAAGTCTTCCAAGATTTTTACCCGTGCCTTCTTCAACGGCTACAACGGCTAAACTAACTTCGATAAATGGCTTTTGTTTGAGCCAAGATACGTGACGCTTACACACATATTCAGCATCTACATCTTTGATCATAATGCCTTCGAAGCCTGCTTCAATAGCATCTTTATTATATTGTTTGAACTGCATCTCACCAACACCAGTGTCCAGATCAATTTCAATCTGTGGGATAAGATCAATACTGCCAACTTTTTCAAAGGTAGCCTTCATACTGCGGAGAAGGTTGCTTCGGCGCTTTTGTCCGAGAACGCTTTTACCCTTTTGGAATTCGCTGAGTGGCAAGATGTCAAACAACATTAAACGAGCATCTTCACTTTGAACATCACTCTTACGATGCACCTGCTTCATCAGTGCTTGGAAACTTGAACTAACCATTTCTCCGTCCAGGACTAGGCTACGTTCAAACAGTTCAATGTTTGCTTCCAAGGCTGCGGTGATATGCCCAAAGTTTTCCAGAAGTTTTCCGTTTCGGCTGTACATACTTGCAGTCTTGTTTTCTGCATTGATAATTGTGATAACACGAACTCCGTCAAGTTTCGGCTCAAGCAGTTTCTTACCTGTGATTTTCTTTTCGTGATTAGCACCATCATGTGCTAACATACATTCAAATACCGGGACGGCATTCTTTTTAACTTTGTTGATTGTTTTCTCTGATACACCGCAACGAAGATCCTTGATAAGGATTCGACGATACCAATCGTTCCATTGACGTTGTGTGCTTGCAGATAATGCGAGTTCAATAGCATCTCGAGCATCGTGGCCAGTAAGCTGTCGAGTATACAACAAATGGCAGAGTTCTTTAAATGCTTCCCAGGGCAAGCCCTGTCCATCAGGACCACCATGACTAGGAACTTTCTTAACACCAAACGTGTAGAGATTGTCCAGGGCCATACGCATACCTTCAAACAATTCTACGTTGTCAATTTCTGCTTCTAGTATTGCTTCTTTGTTTAGGCGACTAGGGTGGTCTTCCAAACTGGAAATAACTCGATAACAATCAGTCATATTAAAAGGGGAGTTGGTTGAACATACAACAATTATACATTCATTTTAGCAGATTGTCAACTGAATTTTTACCATTTTTAAACGGAGAAACTACTGCCGCAACCGCAAGTGGATTGGGCATTTGGATTTTTTATGGAAAAGCTAGATCCCTGTAGATCTTCTTTATAATCAATCTCAGCACCTTGTAGATATTGCATACTCATAGCATCTACTATAACTCTAAATTCCCCAATTGGGAACTCAAAATCATCTTCGTTGAGTTCTTCATCAAAGGTAAATCCGTAGCTAAATCCACTACAGCCGCCGCCCTGCACAAAGGTTCTTAGGGCAAGTTTTGGATTGTTTTCCTCCATTAGAAGGTCTGTAATCTTTGTTTTAGCATTTGATGTTATATTGATCATACTACTATTTACACTATAAATATCCAAGCAGGAGAAAAACATGGAACAATACATGGATGACTTTCAAAACTACAAACGATTTACAGCTAAATGCAAATGCGGTTGTCCTGCACACTGCAATCATAGTTGTACCAAATGCGAATACTGCCCGGACTGCGAATGTCCAGAGTGCGTGGAACTAGATAAAAGCAGGGGATACAATTAATGTCGTACTGGTCTAGAGCAGATACCAAAGAATGGATAATACAATTAGAACATCGTATTCAAGACATAGACTATTATCTTAATAAAGCCGAGGAATGGTGCGATGAATATGGAATTGATAACAATAACCTAATATTCATGTGTAGTTTTTTAACCTGCGTTTGGGTTAGTAATATGAGAGGTGAGCCCATTACCTTTAATGAGCTTATGGAAATACTCGGGGTTGACGAATGGAATGATGACGAGGAAAAGTATTACGAACTAGACGAATGTTGGGGAAATTTAGATTTCCACGAGTTTCTAGAAAAGGTTGTAGCTACGTATTCTGAAGATGATGATTAAGAATAATCTTTAACCGGGCCGCCGTGAGTGGCACTTTTGAGTTTGCGGCCCTTTAGCTTTACTCCGGAACCTTTTACACCTTGTTTACCAGTTCCAGCTGTATGGTCACTGTCGTGTTTAAGTAAACCGTTACTCACACATTGGCTGTACCGGACATTGCTCAAACGAGAATGCCCCACAGAGCATTGGCTGGCTGTGGGGGTAGGTAGTTTCTTTTCGGCTAAAAGTTCTGTGATTCGCATTCAGTTATTTATTTGAATACAATCATTCCTAACATTACCACTTGTCCAATAAATCCTACGCAAATAGTGGAAACATACAGGAAGTTCTTTTCGATAAGGCTTTTAAAGAACAAGGTAGTCAGTGCGGCCCACACAAAGATCATAAGATCATAGGGTGGTAACTTATCGCTCTGTGCTAGAATCATAGCAAGTAACGTGGGAACAGCCGCAAAATGCAATAGCACAATAGTAATCCAGCCTAACGTATGAGCACTAATATGTCCCAAATGTTCCTTAAAGAACATGTAGATAAAGTTAATCAGTTTAGAGACGAGTCCGATAAATTTCATTTTAAGTCCTTATTTGTAAAAAATATGATTGCCAATTTTTGTAATCTTTTCACGCTTCCATCCTGGATTAATGTAATCTCCGTGAAAGTACATTGCATCCTTTAAACTAGGTAATCGGAATCCTTCTAGTAGAACTTTTTTAGCAACTTCTTCACTTTCCTTAAAATTAGCTCGGTTAACAGGTCTAGCCATAACAGCTCTGTCGCAGACCCAACTGAATTGACACAGGACCTTTTCATAGACAATGTTCTTTTGATAGATAGTCTTACAAATGTCAGCTGGATATAAACCGCTTTCGGTTCTGTTTATTGTTACTTGTGCCACGGCTACTTTACCTTCAAAAGGCTGATTGCCTGCTTCGTAGTAAATGTTTGTAGCAAGACAGGCCAATTGCCTTTCTCTCAGTGCTGTTGTGATTTGGGAACTCTCCATGGACTCATATTTGTCGAGTTTATCAACAACTATCCATTTAAGCATAAACACCGAAAGCATCAGTGCTGTTACCATTAGTAGAATTTTTACTGCTTTTACTAAAGCTGTAACATCCACATCCGGTTGTTCCTTATCTAGCGTTAACTCAGTCATTGAAGACCTCCTTTTTCGTTAGTGGTAAAATAATTATACAACAATGACTATTATACAGTCAAAGTTGGTAAAAAGCAAGCGATTTTGGTAAAATTTAGGAGCAGACTGTAATTCCGTACATCATTTCAAATCGATCTGCATCACTTCTATCATTGACCATAGGTTCGCCTCGAATGTTAAGGCTTGTGTTCAACAACATTGGACAGCCTGTTAGGGCGTACCATTTTTCCAAGAGTCTTCGAATTCCCGAATCGTCTTTTGGGACAGTTTGTACACGACTAGTCCCGTCAGCATGAACGATAGCAGGAAATAACTGAGGGTGCCTACAACGAGCGACTGACTGCATATACCTGCTGTTACTCCAGCCAGGAGGCATATCAAAGTACTGATCAGCCAGCTCCTCCAGAATAACTGGGGCGAAAGGTCTGAATTTCTGTCTACGTTTAATTCCATTTACTTGATCCTTAATTTCTGGACCTCTTGGGTCTGCAAGTAAGCTACGGTTGCCTAATGCCCTGGGTCCAAACTCTGCACGGCCGCTTGCTACACCGACTATCTTATTAGTATATAATTCTTTAATAACAGCGTCAATTGGATAGTTACCCGGTATATCGTGTCCGAGGAATGCGTCAGTCCAATGTATTTTGTATCGATATCCCAGTGCGGCAGCGCCTAGACTACTGCCAGCGTCACCCGGATTGGGCATAATCCAAATGTCCTTATAGTAATTCCCTAATAGTCTATTAGCTGAACAGTTAAGGGCAACACCACCACCGTAGACTAGATTATCACTGCGTCCGAGTTGTTTGGCTTTTTTAATTACGGTTGTTATTAGAGTTTCGACTAATGCCTGGCTGCTGGCTGCAATATTGTAGTGATCCCCATTAGGATTAAACGCTGGATCTATTCCCTTGTGTAAATTGTATTTGAAAGTTAACTCGTCTACATCTTTAATTAAATGATCTTCTAAATTTACAGTATTAGATCCGTAAGCTGCCATACCCATTAGTATATATTCTTCATCTAAAGGACGTAGGCCAACATTTGCAGTCATTGCCGAATAAAATAGCCCTATACTGTTAGGGTATGATTGAGACCATAATTTTTTATATTCGGCTCGACCTGTGTCAGTATCGTATTCAGCATGCCAAATAGTGATAGTGTCAAACTCACCGATAGCATCAATAATCACAACTGTGGCATTATCAAAAGGACTTGTTTGAAATCCTGCGGCTGCATGACTTAGATGGTGCCCATGAGTATATATCTTTCCGTTGCCTAATGTTTTTATATTTGCAGGACCAATAATGTTTTTAACATTCAAGTTAGCAACAGATGGCTGTTGTCCTGCTACTAGTTGTCTTAGATATTTTAACCAAGGTTTTTCATAATAATGAATTTGATATTCTGTAGTATATTGTAAAGCGTCTGCGATTATAGAACTACATAGGTTATCATCGTGCTTGTTCTTACTGTATCGCTCACTATGGCCAGCAAATACAATGTTCCCAGAAGAATCTATAACACTTAGGGCGGCATCGTGAAAGCCGCAACTTAAACCAATATAGTCCATATTATTTGTAGATAAAGGGATCTCGTTTTTGAAGTTCTTTTATTCTTTTGCGTATCTTTCGCTGTTCTATTCTAAATTTAATTTCTCTAAAAATAAAATTATAAAATCGTTTAAACATTGGTTTTCCTTAAATTTTTCCTAGTAGTAACGTTGCCACAGCATCATGCACTTTTTCTGCAAAATGGCGTTCAGGACACAGAACGCCGATATTAATATCTTTGGCTATTTTAGGCATCTCTACTGCATAACTAAAATTTGCATATTCTTTAAAATTATTAAAATCTTTTATATCTTTATTAACAACATTATCTTCAATAATGTTAGAATTTCCTGCGACCCAAAGTAACTTTATACTATTTACTTTACAAAAATCTTGAAGAAGAATTACATTCTTATAGAACATAATCATTCTGTGGTAACGACTTAGGTTTAACAAATAAAATTGAGATATTGGATTATTGATATTATCAGTTTTTGCCAAAAAATAAGGTTTCCAAAGAAGATCAGTGTTGTCATTTGGTAATTCCAATCTTGACGGGTCGGCAGTACCTATAAGTGCAACAATATTTTTATGTTGTTTTTTTATTTCTATTAAATCTTGTAATGCAACCCTAGTTATTCTGTCATTACTGCTGCCACCTTGTGCATTGTTTAAAAAATTACAATTTAAATGTTGTTGAATTTTAGCAGCAAAATTTTTGTTATACTCTTCTGTAGAAATTCTTTTTAAGAATTCATTAGATCTAAATTCATTTCTTTGCCGATCTTCTAAGACCCACGAGGATATATGCTCGGGTCTTTCTTCGCCAAAGTTGTAATAACCGGGGAAATCTTTTTTTAAGAAATTACCTAGTTCTTCTCCTTTAACAAAACTATCACCATTAGCATACAAAAATAAATCAGTTGACATAATTTTACTTAACTCCAATTAGCATGTACCGGGTAAATCTCCAATCTGGATAGACAAACTGTTTTTCTCCTGCGTATATCTGTTCAGTTGTAGGAAATTGAGCTACAAACTCTTGTAAACAAGTGCTATGTATATAATGATCATTATGTATCATGTTGTTACCTTGTAACGCCACTGTGGTGCCTTTAGGAATACGGTGCCACCAATCAAAGCTGTCAAAATGTTCTGTGCTGGTATTAATTACTAAATCAGGCGGTGAAAATTTAATATCTAACTTGTTGCAATCTGCTGTATGTGCTTTAAACTTCCAATCTTGGTAGACCCAATTCTCGTTGATCATGTCTGCAACTTGTTCGCAGTACGGATCAACATCATAACTTCTAATAGAAGATATTGCCAACTGTCCTCTACTGCGTAGTAAGAATGCCGTTATGCCATACCACCCACCGTAGATCCATACTGTGTCTATGCTAGAAAATTGTTTCTCTAATTCTTCGCAGAGCCAAATCTTACTGCCAACTTGCCCACTACTAAACGCATCTTTATCTACGCTCAATATCTGACTCATTGCAGGCATCTCCGTATTGTATTTCAACTATCCTGCAAGGGACATCATAGGGATTAGATAACTGATGCCAATCTCCTTTAGGAATCTTATAAGATTGATGCGTTGATAATTCGGCGGGTAGGAGAGCGTATCCGTTTGGCATCATAGAATATACAATGCACTGTCCTTCTGATACTAACCAATATTCACTTCGCTGATCGTGCCGTTGCATACTTAGGCTCTGTCCAGGCTCTACTGTCAGTTCTTTAACTTTAGTACCGCTAACTTCGTGCAGGACACGATAGTATCCCCAAGGGCGTTCTGTTTTAGGAGCTTTCCATTCTTCAAGAATCCAACTACTACTATTTGCTTTGTTAGTTCCACCAACTCCGAATACAAACTCTACGTCATCAAATACCATTTCTGGAATATTATCTCTAGTTCTGTCTCCACCATTGGCAAAGACTATTTTATCCCTAGGAAACATTTCTGTTACTTGCCTAATAGCATCTATAGCACTTCCATCATCGTCATTAAATTCTATAACTCTGTGGACCTGATATAAGTTTTCAATAATAGACTTTCGTTCGGCGACCGGCATGAACGATCTACCCTTTTTGCGGGCAAGCCAAGCGTCACTGTTTACACCTACAATTAATAGGTTGCCTAATTGTTTTGCGGCTTTGAAGTAATCAATATGACCGCTATGTAGTGGATCAAAGCCACCTGTTACTAATACAATTTTCATTTGATTTATTTAACTTTAATAAAACTCGTTTATAAATTTATTATACACTCGTTAAACTAGGTAAGTAAAGATATTAACTCATTTCAATTACATGTCAGACATTTTAAAAAAATACGTATGCATCTCACCGTTTAGGTATTTGGACGTTCAAGGAACTAGCCAATATATTTGTTGCCCTTCTTGGTGCCCTACTAATATTCGAGAAACTGAAGATAACCATATCAATTGGGATCCAGTTTCATCGGATGAAGATTTATTAAAGAATTGGAATTCTCCAACAATTCAAGAAGTTAGAAAATCAGTAGTCGATGGATCATATAAGTATTGCAACCATAAAATATGTCCAGCTTTATCAAGCCTAATAAACACCGGAATACCAACACCTGTATTATTAGAGAGATCAGCATTTGAACATACCTATGACATTAAAAGCATAAACGATGTTAAAGACTTCCAAGGATTACCTGAAGAGATATTATTTGGATTTGATAGAAGCTGTAATCTAAAGTGTCCATCTTGCCGAGCCGATCTTGTTTCAAATGATGATGTTGATTCTGATGAACACGCAAGAAAACTGTTACTGCTGTCATTTATAGAGCAATCATTTGCTTCATCACTTAAAAAGATTATGATAACAGGCAGTGGAGATCCGTTTTACTCTAAAATCTACCGAGACTACCTGATTAATTTTAATGAGAATCTTTATCCAAATTTAGAATGTATACAGATTATCACCAACGGCGTTTTGCTCAATGAAAAAATGTGGAACAGTCTAAAATCTAAAAAGTATATTAAGGTAGTAGAGATAAGCATAGATGCTGGCTGCAAAGATACCTACGAAAATGTTACTAGACTTAATGGAGATTGGGATAAACTTATAGAAAATATTAAATTCTTAAGCACACAGTCTTCAATTATACATATGACATTCTCAATGGTTGTCAGTCAACACAACTATAAAGAGATGTTACAAATGTATAATATTATCTCTGATATTTTCAAAGAGTCTACTGTAGGATTTGATGTTCATTATCGTCAATTAGTGCATTGGCAAACTGGAAAGTTCTCTATTAAAGAAGTTGGTGATCTTTCTATTTTTGAACCAACACACACGTTGTTCAACGACTTTGTTTTAGAATTGCAAAAAATAGCTACCTTAGATAAAGTCAACCACAACTTCCATCACTTGTTGTAATACAGTTCGGGATACTCAACTAATACATGTATGCCGCCCCGAGTGTATGCTGTTTTATAAGTATCTACAATATCAGTGGCGTCGGTTAAGTTATGAAAAGTTGTATTAGGACACATTGATTTAAATTCAGAAAAATAGTTGCCCTTATGCTGGTGACCCGGGTCTAACGGAGTATCAGCACCCTTGCCTAATCTGATCAATATGTTAGCAGTATTTCCAGTCATTGATTTAAACTTATCAACGTGGTTGACTAACTGATTGGCTGCTAATAATATAAAATCCCAACGAGGATAAAATGTTACCACTGTCTTTCCAGTCATTGCAATACCTAATGACATACCCATTTGAGTTTCCTCCATTACAGGAACTTCGATCATTTTATCCTTAGGTACGTTACCTAGTGTAGTACTCATAGGATTACCAGCATAGACAATTTGTTGCCCTATGAAGATTACGTTTGATTGATTCCCTAGGAAAGTCATTGCATCTGTTAATGCGCCTTGATAGGGTGCAGTTGTAGGTTTGTTCATATATTTTTACTTTTTAAGAATGGAAATAGTATATTTTTACACCAAAGTTTTGTTCCGTATGCTCCTGGGTGAAAACCATCTGAAGAAAACAGTTCTGAATTTCTAGATGATTCAATACGTTGTTCAGGAGTTAACATTTCATCTTTCTTTTTTGAAATAGTTAAAAAAGACTCTAAGTATTCTAACATACCCTGTGTTATTATATTGTCAAAATCTAATTGTTTATATAGATAATTTATAATTTGGTGGTTTTTGTTATTTTCAATATCGTTGAATACAAAATCCATATAAAATTGCTGTATTAATGTTACATTATGCAATTTACAAAAATTCTGTAACATTATGATATTTTGTAAACTGTCGTGGACTTTGCCAACTCCGCCAGTAAATTTATCTATAAGGAAATGTTGTTGGGTGAATCCTAATATATAATCGTTTTTATTATTACCATGCTCAGTAGTATACCATCCACCGTTATTCGATCTAAGATTTTTTAAGTTTAATAAACATCTATCCGTTAGATCCATTTTTTTAATTGTATCAGGGTTGTCTATATACCAAGACGATCTGCTAGTTCCGCTCCACATTACTATAACTAAAATTTCCTCAGGAGGTATTCCTTTGTTAAACGCTTCAACTAATTCAAACATTATTTTTTTTTGAATCATCCCTTGGCCTTGACTGGGAAACGCTGTTTTTATAGATATTAAATTATCATTTTTAGATTTTAAATAATTCTCTAATGTATGGACCCAACTATTTTCCCAGTTAGTAAAACTACACCCCCCAGTAATAAAATGACTAATCATTGAGGTTTGGATTTTTCTAGATATTTTATAATACCGTCTGCCATTATATCATGACATTTTACAGAAGGATGATGGTCTTTGGGAGGTTCTTCAAAGTTGTCATAGTCGCTGTTAATTGTAAGGTACTTATGAATAGACATTAATTTTTCAATGCTGTTAAACGTAGTTCCTTTGTAGTCTAATGTTATAAATCTTTCAGCTAACCAGGGATCCGCCTGTATGTATTCAATCATGTCTTCGGGCCAAACTAATACTCCTGTCTTAATGCCACGTTGTTCAAACTTTTCTAAAAAGAGTCTAATGTTAGATGCATCTTCTTGTTTAGACTTATGAATAAAATCTTCAAATGACATTTTGTTCTCATTAAGCCAGTGAATAAACTGGTTGAGGTTATCAGGATTTTGCCAAAAGTCACATCTTTGTTTTGGTCCTATAGTTTTTCCGTTGTGAGTGATAGTTAGTGCAGTTCTATGCCACTGAGTGACTTGAAAGAAAACATGAGATATATCATTGTAGTCATAATAGTATTGCCCAGGATCTTCAATGGATTTTTGTATTTCAGAAGTATCACTAAATCTATTGTTCCAATATTCTATAATTGAATGAGTTGAACCACCATTAAAGTTTTGAGTTACTTCAAATGTATTAAAATGATTAGCGACCTTCCTAGGGTACCTAGCAGTTTCTAAAAATTTATGATGTGACCACCTTACTAGATATGATTGGTAATGATCAGGAGGAGGCTCTTTTAAAGAAGGCATATTACTATAATAGTAAAGTCCTTGTCCCCATGTGAATGAACAGCCTGCAAAGACCATTCCTTTAGAAACTACTGCATCAGGTTTGCTTATCATGTTTACTCCAACTAATTTCCCAATCTTTCCAATCTGCTGCTAGGCAATCAACTTTATAATCAAGTCTACCACCTACTATTTCTTGAATCTTATTCTTAGCAGTGTTACGAATTCCGTTTAGACCATGTGTTAGTTCTAAGTTGTTGCCATCTTTGATTCCACGACGATAATTAGATTCGTTGTGCCATATATGCAGATTCATCTGAGATACTACAACAATAGCACGAATAGTATCTGCGGTAATTGTTGCACTTGTATCAGATAGAATAATTTGTATATCATGTACAATATCAGCAATTTCTTGTGAGTATTCTTCTTTGTGTTCTGCAATGAACACTTCTTTTAATTGAACAATACTTAAACGATCAATTAGATCGCCTAGTGTATGTAAGTATTTTCTTTCGCTCATAAGTTAGTAAAACTCCTGTTGTTGTGATTTATTATAAATTGATATGCTTCAATTAATTGTTGGACACCATAGTCTAGATTATAAAACGGTATCCAGCCTAACTTTTCAATCTTTTCGTTTGATACAATATAGTTGCGTTTATCAAAGTCTTCTTTAAAATCGTCTTGTTTGATCACAAGATTAGGGACATACTTTTTAATTGTTTCTGCTAGTTCTAACTTAGTTAGATTTGCAGTACTTAACCCTACATTGTAAACTTGTCCTTTACACCGATTGTAATTCCTAATCATAAACTCAAATGTTTGAGCAATGTCTTGGACATGAATATAGTTACGTTTAAAATGAGCTTCAAACAATACCAAGTATCCATCTGTTACACTCTTATAAACAAAATCGTTGACTAGCAAATCTTGTCTCATACGTGGACTTACACCAAACACTGTAGCAAGTCTAAGTACAATGGCGTTACCTCTTTTAAGTACATACTCTTCAGCATCACATTTAGTTTCAGCATACAGACTTAAAGGTTTAAATGGACTGTCTTCTGTAATAATATCCGGGCTAGAACCATACTGACTGTTTGTATTAGGAATTATTAATTGTTGGTCATCTCTAAGAAAATCTGCAATTTTTCTAACATGATAATAATTTACATCAATAGCCATCTGTGGATTTTCTTTACAAGCAGGCATCCCTACAATAGCAGCTAAAGGAATGATAACATCGTGGCCTTCTACTAAAACTCGTAGTTGCTCCGTATCCCTAACATCGCCTTTGATAAATTTAAATCCAGTTTTTTTAAACAGGTGAAGTAAGGATAACTGTTTGTACATCAAGTTATCAAACACTGTAACTTCGTAGCCGTTATTGAGCAAATGCTCTGCTAGGGTTGATCCTAAATAGCCAGCGCCACCTGTAATTAAAACTTTCATTTAAACTCATCCTTGTTTTCTAGATACCAGTCATGCGCTTTCTTAAGTCCAACAGCCAGTGGAGTTTTTGCAGACCATCCTAACACACTATTAATCTTATTAGAATCAATTCGGCGAGTAGGAATCATACTAGGCTTGCCTTTGACATATTCAATAGGATTGTCGTTGTTTACCAAAGACTTCATTGTGGCCAATACATCGTTAACAGAGTAAACATTGTTGCAGCCTACGTTGAATACATCATACGTTTCTTGTTTTTCAATTACTAATTGTAATGCTTCAACAAAGTCGTCTATGTATAACAAGTCTCGTAATTCTGTGCCGTCGCCCCAAACAGGAATTGGATTCATATTGTCTGCTACTTTGCGGATAGTGGCTGGAGTTACATGACATTTGGCAAAGTCATACTTGTCATGCGGTCCAAACAGATTAGCAGGACGAATAACAACTGTGGTCATTGGGTTAGGCAAATACTTAGAGTATAACTCGCATTGTACTTCAGCATAACGTTTCATCCAGCCTACTGGAAAATAAACAGGATATGGTTCATCAAACAAAAAGTCTGTTTCGACTACTGGAGTATCACCTTTAGGAGGATATACCGTGTTACTGCTAATAAAGATATACTTACTAACCTTGTTGCGATAAGCACTGTCAATAAGGAAGTTGTTCATAGCTACATTAGGTGTAACGTGTGCTAATGGATCTTGCACTGTATCTACAGCATTGCTTGTGCTAGCGGCTGCATGTATAACAATTCCAACATCTTTGGTAATTTCTAAACAGTTACTATACTCCATTAAGTTACCTGTAACATACTCAACAGAGTCATGTTTGATACGAGGTTGTCTTGTATGGAGATGTACTCGAATATTTGTATATCCGTCTGCTACCAGTTTGTTGGTTAAGTTTTGTCCAACTAGGCCTGCACCGCCTGTGATTAAAATTTTAGTATTTGTGTTCATTTGTTTTTTTATCTCTATTGTATATAAAATCTATATAGCAAAATCTTTTAAAATTATTTTTAACAGCTTCGACACTATGTATAATATCGTGCTTGGTAAAATCTAATATAACATAATTACCTCTAACAGGCAGCACCTCAGTGCGAACCTGATTTTCAGAAATAATCAATTTGCCCCCGTCATCATTATACGTAACGGGATTTGAAAGATAGATCAAAACAACACAGAGACGTCCAGGGTTGGCGCCATCAGTGTGTTCTTTGATAAAGTCATCTTTTTCAAATATAGTAAAACTATCAACATGATGGATGTTAGTTTCATTTAACTCATCATAGATTTTAAAAGCAAGGGCTGCGGAAGTTTTTCGGAAGAAATCAAAGATAGGATTAAACTCATGTGTTATATTAGTGGTTTCATACCACTGTTGAAATACCGTAAGGCCTTTTTCTTCTACTAGCTTTCTTCTTTCTGGTATCTGTGATATTGCTAGTTTGTTTTCAAGTCCGGGCCATCCCTGCTCGTTTATGTTGTGCCTGTAAGTATAATGCTTTGATTTATCAACCGATAAATTTATTAGGTCCTCACTAAACTTGTCCATTTCATTTAAATTCTCAAATAGTTCGGAGATTTTGCCTACATGGTATCCTTGTTCAATTACTTTATGATCCACCATTACTAGTTCCTTGTCATTATGTGCGTTTTTAATTATACCTATTTATATAAGACAAAATTGTTAGCTTGAGACCATCTTTTAATGTTGTTCTTGGTAAAATATTGTATTTTTTTTGTTTAGTTGCACTTAAACATCTAAGTAAATCACCGTTGGGCTTAGTCTCATCCCAAACAATGTTTTTCTCTGTTCCTTTGATTTCTTTGTAGACTTCTACTATTGTTTCTATAGTTTCTTTGATAGTAACAGCTTCGCCGCAGCCAAAGTTGATTACATCGTTGATTTCTTTCTTAACAACATCTATGCTGGCCTGAGCAACATCATCACCAAACACAAAGTCTCTACGGGCTGATCCGTTGCCCCAGCATACCATATCACCTTCTACATTCAATAGCTTCCATATATTAGCACTAATCACTGTTGCATCTTTGGCAAAGTTATCGTTGCATCCATAGATGTTACTAGGACGGATAACAGTCCACTTAGTCCAATTGTGCTGTATTCGTAGTGCATCTAAGGCAAGTTCTCCCATGCGTTTAGTCCATCCTGGATGCCAATCATTCTTACTGGGCATTGTAGACCATACACTGTCTTCTTCCATAACATCAGCAGGAGCATATACACCCACAGATGATAGATATACAAACCAATCTACATTTGCTTTAAAGGATGCCTGTATCATATTCATATTGAACATGCTCATTGGGAACATGTAGTCAGCAGGAGAAGTTGCTGTTCGAGTAGGACTGCCTTTGACTCCGGCAATGTGTAGCACAACGTCAATCTTTTCATGTGCAAATAAGTCTTCGCACTCATGCAAGTATGTTAAATCTTTTAATGTAATAATACACTTACCTGGATACTCAGCTTCTAATGAACGTAGGTCGTCGCTAATTCTAATATCAACGGCATATACTTTAGATGCGCCTTGTTCGAGACATTTTCGCACAGCAGGAACTCCAACTAGTCCACTGGCTCCGGTTACTATAATTGTTTTTTGTTTAATTTCCATGATTTTTAATTTTGTTAATTGTTATTTCAAAAGGATTGTGATGCATATAAGACTTACAATGATTTTGATTATGCACTAGTATATCTCTCATTAAATAATACAGTCGATGAATTTCTTCTAACGACATTTTACTAAATCGTTCTATCTCTTTGGCAATCATTGCCATACGAACTTGAGGATCTTCTTCATTGTCATAACTTTCATCAATGACAGGATGGAACGTTTTAAATCCTAGGTCTTGCAGAGTTTTTAAAGAGTAAGGATTGCCAACATATATAAAAGGTTGTAAATTTACTATTGGGTGAAATGTTTTTTCTGAGAAGAACGGATGTTTAGAATCACCTTCGCTGAAAATGCTTTCTGATGTAATATGTATATATGAATTTAGGTAATATTCTTTTTTGTTATTATTCGTAGCAAACCCATTTAATTGTTCACTTGGTAGTTCTTGAGTATCTAATTGATACGGAACCATATCAAATATCTCTTGGGCATAAGTTTTATTTCCTGAATAGAAATTTAACGTATGGTCGACTGCACCTTTGCCGCCGCCAGAATGCACTAAGAAACTAAAATAACTAGTATCTAATAAATTTAATTTAAGTGCAAGGTAGGCTAAGAAGTATCTATGGGGTTTTAAATTCCTATTAAAGCATAAAAACTTTTTAGGACGAAGTTGTTTAACATCTAAGTCAGGTTCTCTAACTAATTCTGACATATAACCTAAAGATGTTATCATTGGATAATTATCTATCCTTTCTCCTGCTTGTTGCAGAGGTAAGAAGCCACTTGAAATATTTAATTTACTGTCTGGAAATTCTTTAAAATACTCTTGATAGTTATTTCCGGATATCATAAAAATATTATTTGAATTTATTCCTACCTTGTTTAGATATCGTTCTACAAATCTTAACTCACTAGAAAAGTAAATTGGATCATGAATACAATTAAATACCAGTTTAACTCTACCTGTTCTAATATGATTCAAGACTACTGGATCAATAGTATCAATAAAATAGTATGTGTAGTCAACTCCATCTAAGTGTAAGCAATGTTGTTTATATACGCTATCCAGACTGGCTCCTATATCTACAGGAAAGACATACACAGAATCATCGTCAACAATTTCATCAATTTTGATTATGTTCTTACGAGGATAGTGCTTGACATAGTATCCTATAAAATTTCCTGCACGAAAAAACGCACTCCAACTATCAGATTTATTAAAACTTTGAATTCGATTTATAATTGTATCACGAGGAACATTAGTACCGATGTAATTATCTTTAATGTGTTTAATGACTGCAGGATGTATTCCGTTCAGTAGGTAGTCTTCGTATCCGTTTATAGGATATCGTTCATTGTAAATTAGTTTTAGAACGCGATCCATTTTCCAGTTCCGTAATGTGGGTATTTTGATTTGTAAGAATAGTGTATTACATCAGCGGGAATATCTCTTTTAACATTCCATGTTGCTTCTGTGGGAGTATAAGTTGAAATGCCATTGTCTTCTACTACAAAATGTAAAGGAAGATCAAAGTTCCTAGCATACTTCCAAACTTCGTAGAATGAACCACTTTCAAAACTCATGTCACCGACGAAGACCCAAACTTTATCATTGAGGCCGCTTTGCTTGATTGCCTGCGCTACTCCTAGCGCAATCGGCAGCGTTCCTCCAACTATCGCCGAGGAATAGAACTTGTTTTCTATATTACACAGCGTAATAGATCTACCAGCCAAAATTTCTTGCTCAATCCAATTAGGATCAATGCCTTTTAATAACGCATGGTAGTGTGAACGCCATGTAGAGAATACCCAGTCAGTTGTTTGTATTCTTTTAAATATTTCTATCAGTGCAGATTCGTTGCCGTGTGACAAATGCACAGGACCTTTAATTTTAGCTGACTCCCAGTGTTCGACTATTTTGTTTTCAAACTCAATTAAATCATTTTCTGAAAATCCCGGATCGTCTCTTACGATCGAATACTGTTCTAAGTGTTTAATCATTATCTATCTCTTTGTTGTAAGGTTGGGGTGGTAGTTGGCCATTCAATATTAAATTTTGGGTCGTTCCATTTTATAACACCTTGTTTGTTTTCATCTACATATTCACCTTGATAGAACAATGTATAATGAAAAACACAGTCTGTTAAGGCAAAGTGACCATTAGCAAAACCGGGCGGAACTAATACTTGATCTCTAGTCTTTTCTGAAATTATATAGGATTCCCATTTACCAAATGTAGATGATCCTGCTCTAACATCTAGAACAACCAAATAGATATCGCCAACAAGGGCCTGTACTAATTTCCATGTCTTGTCGTCGTAGTGAAGGCCACGAAGCACTCCTGCATAAGATTTTGAGAACCTACTATGTACAGCAACATCTGCAGGTAACAAGTTATTAACTGGATGTGCCTTAGAATGATAGGTTGTAAATATTTCTCCTCGATATTCTCTATAAATGCTAGGAGTAAAAATTGGAACTGCCTTATCAAACGTATTCAAATATGATACAGAAATATCTTTCCAACTACTGTTTTTATAATTCATAATTGATTTCCATTTGATAATCGATCGTTTAGATATTTGATTAATCCTGATGAATGTTTTTCATTCTTATAAATCTCTCTCAAATGGTGATGGTTGTAAATTAATATTTCTTCCATATTCCAATACCACTTATGAATTTCTTCTTTGCTCATAGCGCATAATCTTGTTATTTCTTCATAGATCATTTTAACTCTTAGTGCAGTATCTGGCTCGTCATCATAGCTTTCGTTAATGTAGGGATGAAATGTTCTAAATCCCAGTTCCTTAAGAAGTTTTAATGAACCTTGAAAAGCAACAAAGAAGAACGGCTGAAAATTTGCCAAAGGAGAAAATACTTTTTCTGTTAAAGATTTATGTCCAGTATTTGTGTATGTTTCTGTGCAGATGTCAAAATACGAATTTTGATAAGTCAGTTTATCCTGCCACTTCCATGCTCCAATTGAATCAAAATTAGAATCTGGCTCTTGCTGCAATCGATGAGGGAAAGTTTTACAGAATTCCTCAATCTTTGCAGATTCTAAAGTTATTCTAAAATTCTTTTCTAATTTTTCAATATCATCTCGAATAAACTGTTCAGATGACATCCACGACCAATCACCTTTATCTAAAAGACCGTCAGAAAATAGTTGATATAAAATTGCTTTCCTATGCGGCCTAGGTCTTCTAATTTTGAAAACAAAATAATTTTGTCGTAGGTTTTGACGTGTTTGTTGCAATATCTCAACAGTCATCATCCTATTGTGATCATAACCATAAGATGCGTTGACCATTAGGAACGGAAAATTCCTAACAATCAATCTACGTTCCTCTTCTGAAAACCAGGTTTCATAATTTTCCTGAGCATTAAAACTATTATACGCTAATACTATTTGCTCTTTAGGAATGCCACTCTGAGCAAGACCTTCGTGTAGTTTAACGTAAGTAGCCTTATCAACAAAGTTCTCTAATGCATAATCTAAAAATATAATTGCTCTTCGATTTCTAACATCTTCTAAAACTTCTTTAGATATAAATTTCCAAAAGTATTGTCCGTTTAATCTGTTACCAGTACCGCTTACTCCTGTGAAATCATCAAAGTGAGGAGTTACTCGTATAGGGTATATGTAGTGTTTAAATCTTTTCTTACCAAAGAATACAGAATTTTCGTAGCAATCTACATACCACGAAAAAGGTCCTGCCACTAAATGGGGACTCCCTCCCCACGAAGTAGTCCAGTCACCGAAGCTATTTTCAAACATATAGGTTAGAACATTCTGATAAGTCCCTATACTATCAGTTTGATCAAAAAATGTATGTCCGTTTAATCTGTTAGAGTGCAATGAATGTAGGTAGTTAGCCATGCCCAACTCTGGAGGAATGGCGTTTGGTAACACATAATTCGGAAATGTATAATCGTAAAATAATGGTAGGGTTATTTTTGTCATTTAGGATATCCAAACAAAGGACTTAAATATCCCTTGTCATATTTTTTTCGAAACGTTTGATAAAACTTATTAGATTGATTTTCTAGTTTAGAATAATCAAATTCAATCTCAGATTGATCTAATGTTGTCTTTGATCGATCAGTGACAAGTTCAGGAAAATGATCTTGGGCAAATTTAAGATGAGCCCGCATAGAAGGATGGCCGTCTGGTCGATTGGTATCTTGCCAGATAGGAGAGTCGCTATTCTCGATACTTTCAGTTCTCCATTCATCTAATGTCTTTTTAAAATCTAAAATATTATAGATATCTTGAACTTGGTTAGCCTGCACTTCATTAGTTGTATTTGCATATTCTCTATTATCAATACCCATTAAAATCTTATGTGGAATTTTATTCAGGGTTAACGTATTTTTTATAACCTTTGCAGCAATCCAAGATTGATAGACCATCCATTCTTCAGACCACATTACATCGATAAGTTTTCCGATGTTAGGATTTTTAGTATGAGCAAAATTAGAAAGTAAATCTCCTTCAGTTACCCATTGGCTGTTATTCATATAAGAAAATCTACCAAACCCTGTGAGCATTACTAAAATCAAATCATTATCTGGATTAAATTTAAAACGGTCATTGGCTTCAATTACCTGATTCATGATATAGGTATTAGATGCACCACTTCTTCCGTAGTTGTAGTGTTCGTCAAAATTAATACCTATAAAATCAGCCCAGGTTGGGTAGCAATAAAGTGTATAACTACAGCCGAATGCAAAAAGTCTCTTTTTCATTTTAATATTTATGTAGGGCTATATTCACCAGTCTCCGGAGGAGTAATCCCATCCTGATTCAACTGTTTAATTTCGAATACTTTTTGTAATTCAATGTTATTGTACCATTCAGCTAATCTAGGAAATGTCGATACTAGATCTTTTCCTCGACGTTGATCATATTGTGTGAAAAAACTTTTGAAATCATGAAACAACAACGACTTATCATCTGTGACTGTAACATGACCTTTGTCTAATACTTCAATGTAATCTAATAGTCTTTCTATTTGGGATACTTCTGAAGGAACTAACAAAGTTGAATGTTTATTTTTATCATACCAAATTTTTAAATTTTGATGTAGTTCAAATTTAATATCATCGGGCAATGTTAATGGGCTCATAAAACTTGGCCACCGTAACATATTGAAACTAAGGTGAGGTTTATATTTTCCATATTTAGATTTTAATTCTAACATGTCATCTAAGAATTCTGTAATGCTGAACAAACATAGATTGTTTATTGTCATCATCATTGTAACTGCTCGACATTTAGCATTTTCTATAAAATAGATTAAATTGTTTTTCCAAAGATTATAATCTAATCCATCTCGTATATACTCAGCATGGGCACCAAAACTTTCATTGCTGGTATACAAATCAAATTCTTTAATTGGTAAAGTATGTGTTATACTAACAAATTTATGGAGGGCTTTTTCGCTCATGCCTAAATTAGAATTAACTGCGAATCGCAAGCCAGGTGCGTCAGCAGTATGCATAATGTCAACAAATCTCCAGAAGTTCTGGCTTACTGTAGCTTCTCCACCAGTGATCCTTAATTCATAAAGAGTCTTTGATAGAGTTGGCCACCATTGAAAAAATGCTTCAGTGTATGCATTATTATCTAGATGTTTACCTTGAGATTCTGCCCAAGACCCATCGGCTTCATATGCTCCGCCTCCACCACCCGGAGCAATAAAGTTCTGGTATGCTCCATTCTTTTCTAAATCTTGTAACCAAGTAGTGCTATAACCTGCATTGCAATAACTACAGGCAAAGTTACATTGCCTGTCAAAACTAATCTCAAGAGTTTGTAAATCAACATCAGCATCCCAGGGTAATTGTGGAATACTCGCTATGTCTTGAATAGTGTACTGCTGACTTTTATAGATTCTATCACTAACGCTGTCTCGGCCAATGTCTTCTATCTTCCAACAGTAGCCGCATTCAGCAGGTCTAACACCTTCGAGCATCATCTTACGCATCTGCTTCTTATGATCAGTGTTATGTATTGCACTAGGATTGTTCTTAACCTGTTCAGCATCGATCAAGTGCGGTAAAGGTAAGTGGCAGGACCCTGTATATCCAGATCCTAATTGTATACTAGCATTAAACCACTTAGCGGCGCAAAAACTTGTGCTAATAGAATTTAGATGCTTGTCTCTCCAACGTATTAAATGTTCAGACATCTGTTTTATCCTTGATAATATGTTTAGAATTTGTCATTTCTCCGCACAACAGATAAAAATCTTTCATCTCAGGAAATGTTTCTAGAAAATTAGTGCCGTTCCTTGCATCGAGTTGATTAACGAAATCGTAGAACTTGGCCCTATTTAAAATTGTATCAATGTTGTCACCAGCTTCAACTGCTTTAATTTTAGTTAATATTTGAATAACAATACGTTTTAATTTTTCAAGTTCGTAGTCTTCAAAGCCCTGATGACTGTTCCAGATATGTTGTCCAGTATTCCTAGCCATAAAGTTTATAGCAGGAATTAAATATTTCTGTACAGTAGCTTTGTCAATGTATTGAGCATCTAAAAACCAAGGTTGTCGTAGATAAGGCATGTCAATACCGACTACTGACTCTTGATCAGGGTTAGCTGCTTTTCTTTCTGTAAAAGATTTGCCAACTTCTCCTAGTTCAATACCATACTCAACTTCCCACGATGCAGCCATGTTGCTGTTGTTGTATTTTCTTTTAAGAGACAACTGCCATTCTAATAGTTCTTTAATGCTAGTAACACTAAAGATATTAAAGGTACACATAATTGTTGCTCTAACATTAGGAATCTTTAATAGCTGCTCATATCTCTTTTTAAAGAGATCAAAGTCTAATCCTGCCCTAACATATTCAGCTTTCTTACCCCAACCGTCTACACTAGTAAACACCGTAAATCTTTTTACTGCCCTAGCTGATGTAATTAATTTAACTTTCTTAATAAACTCGTCCCATAGTTTATCAGGGGCGCCAAGATTTGTGTTAATGTTAAATTCTAAATCCGGATTAGGATTAGCAATGAACCAGTCTATACTCTTAAACGTTTCTTTGCTTAACAAAGGTTCGCCGCCGGTGATACGGTAGACTTTTAGATGCTTGTATGCTTCTGGAAACCATTTCCAGAATGCATCTACATAAGGATTAAATTCTCTCTTTTTATAAGCCAACGAATCTAAATCTTTTTGATAGCCCTGAGCCCATTGCACTTGACTGGTATTTTCTAAAAGTTTAATAGGGCCATGTCTCTTTAAATCTTCAACCCATTGAGTGCTATACTCTGGTCCGCAATATGCACATTTAAAATTACATACATTGCTAAAGTCTACTTCAAGGTAAGTTGGATAGAAATTGTTATTGGGATCTGATTCTTGAATCCTATCATGATGTTCCAGTGCCCAAGGTTCAATGCTCTTAAAGAATCTATCACTGTGACCACCACTGTCTTCAATTCGCCAGCAATAGTCACACTCTTTTGGACGTTTACCTTCTAGCATTTCTTTTCTAGCATGTTTTAAATGTTTGGTATTAAACAAAGCGGCTGGATCCATTGCAATTTCTTCTAAAGGAATCTTATGTGGAACAGGGTGATGGCATGAGTGCGTCATTCCTGTTCCTAGATGCATAGTAACCTGTGTAAACTTAGCAAGACAAAAACCTGGACCAGTGCTATCTAATAATTTTTTAGCTGTTTTAAAATTATCCCCGTGATTTGCCTGAACTTGACCACTGTTATATCGTAGCCAAATTACATCGTTTAGTTTTTTCTTAGTCATCTTTATTCTATCTCTTTAAATTTTTGTTCTAACCATTTGTAATCATTTATTCTCAGGAGAGCTTGATGATCGTTTATATTTTCTTTAGCATACTGACTGCCTGACCATGCGCCTAACATTGCATATTCACCAAATGGTTTATTAGCATCAGAGTTAAGCCATGAAGTTAGTTTAGCCATCTGATTAGCTTTGTATAGCTTAACGCATTCTCTAAAGGCACTACGCCAAGTTGCAAACTCATCCACGTTAAAAGAAGTAATACAACTAACTCTATCTTCTGCACGTATCTTTGGCATGATACCTGTGAACATGTCTAGAGTATCCCATTTCTTTTTCTTCATAAGGATGCTCTTATTAAACAGTTTAACACCTCCGTTTTGATAAGTCAAATTGTTTACGGGATTTTGACTGCTCCACACATAGGCGCAGTCTCTGTCAAAGATACTTGGTTGGAAATCAAACTGCCATTCATCTACAAGCCAAGCATCTCCGTCAACTACAAAGAACATATCTGTCTTGGCCAATTTGGCTGCTGCTTTGTGTGCATTAAAGATACCTTCAACTCCGTGAACACGTTTTGCCCATGGTGCTTTCTCTAAGACACGCTGCCAGTTCTCATCTGCATTTGGTTCTTTGTAAGATATAAAGATAACGTCTAGGTGGTCTGCAAACAACGGAACTACTGCACCAACTTCTTTTTCACCAATAGGAGTAGCACACATTGATGCTTTAACTGCCCAAACTTTTTCTTTGGTAGTGCTAGATGATAGATACCAAACGTGTTCATAGGCTAGGTCATGCCATGGCACAACATACTCCTCATTATATTCTAATTTAGGTAGTGCTGGGTTGTATTCAATGTTAACATTTGGACTAATGTAGTCTATAATTTTACTACCTTCTAATTCTTCTGTTACTTGTATAGTAAAAGCCCAAATATCTTCTTCATCCTCTTTTAGATGTTTTCTGTCTAACATCCAAACATGTTCATAAGCAAAGTCGTGCCAGGAGATTAGATAATCTAAATCGTAATCTAAATTAGGCAATTCAGGATTATATATCACAGTAAACTCAGGAGTAATTGTACCAAGCCATTTCCATTCTTTAGGCTTACGCCACATAGGAATAAACTTTACAACCCATAAACGTTCATTGTTAGTTTGATGTATGGGATCAAGCTCGTAGGCACATTCGTGAGCTAGATCGTAGAACGGAGGACAACAATCGTTAGCGTCTACACCAATGTCAGGAAGGTGTTCGTTAAACTGGACCAATACCTCAGGCACAACAAAACCCATATCCTTGGTGCCTAATATTTCTTTACCAATAGGTTGGCAGCTAAATGCCCAGACTTTATCATCTAAGGGATTAAATCTAGGATCAATATACCATACTAACTTATAGTCTCTATCCCACTTAATAGGATCAAAGGTGCCAAATGGATCGTCTTCATAGGTGATTAATTTGTCAATGTCTGAGTTTCTAGTCCAAGCAAGTTTAGTCTTAACAATCTCCACAGTCTCGTAGCCGTGATAAGGATACCAACCATCTTTGAATATTTTAACTATCCACTTTCCTTCATAGGAGATAACTACACACTTTCGTGTGTCAGGGAGTTCTTCTATATAATACTTTAGATCAGTTCTCCACTTTTCTGGAATACCATTATTTGGATTAATGGCATAAAACTCTGCATGACCTTCACCTAGTTCGTAGAGTTGCAGATCATAGTGTAGATCGTAGCCTTGCCATTTAACTGTAAGGGCTTCTTCGTGGGGAATTTGATAGATATTGTCCAGCATTACTACTAATTATCTTAGTAGTTAACGCTGTTAAAAATATCAGGTTGGCAGTGGCACAGTACTTACATCAACTGACCAGATTTCTGGATTGGTAGCAAATGATGCAATGAATCCTCTAAACAAATGTGTCCTAGGATCATCTGGATTGAATGACTCTAATTGGTAATATCTTGAAGGAGTATCGACATCCGAATAATAATGGAAAGCACGAGTTATATTATTCAAAGTTGCGTCAAAGTCAGTATCTCCTGATAATTCTCTTAGATTATTCAGTTCAATAGTAACAGTATTGAATCCGTCATAGGTTACTATAAACATAGAACCAACACCTTGTTCAAATCCAAAATAATCAGCATAATTTAAACCATCTGTTGTTTTCTTGAGATATAAAGGAACATCATTGGCATTTAAGGCACCACTTAGGTAGGTGCCTGCTTCTGGGATTGGAATACTACAGACTGTGGACCAATAAGGATAAGGAGGTTCAATTGTTCCTGCACCAATTGATAAGTTCTTCATAGTTGCAAATAAATTTCCGCCGTCTTCATAGATAGGAGTGCCGTCCCCGCCAGCACCAACACCTATTGTAACAGTCTTAACTCCGTCAAATATATCAAAGCTAACACCAATAAAACTATTGTTGCTGCTGGCCGCACTAAACCATGTTGCTAGATTTCTGTATCTAGTATAATCAATATTGATAAATGCAGTATTAGTTATTTTAATAGTGTCAGCTATTCCTTCTACTGCAATAGTTAGAGTAGAGATATATCCAGTCGTTGTGTTATTAATATTACTTTCGATATCTGGGTCCCAGTTTATGTTAACTAAATTACTGCCTGAGGCGACTGTCCATCCATTACTACCCGACATCGAAGTTGTAAAGTTTATTGGTCGTTCGTAGTCGTCAACTCCATTTACTATCGGAATCAAATCTATTGTTGTCGTATACGACTCGCCAAGCACTGTGGTAGTAACTGATGTGCTAGTTGAAGAAGGCCTTACGCCGAACACTGATATTACGTTTTGAAGTGTGTCTATCCTGTAATAAGGAACGTCAGCTGTTGAAATCAGTAAAAGAGATTCTGGATATTCACCAATAGTGGTAGCATAGTAACTTAGATTAAATGTATAAGATCCCCCTGCTGATATTGTTGCTGGCAACGTACCAATATCAACTATTGCGGTAGTTTCATAGTCGGTTGAAGTTGTTCCAAGAAGAACAATAGCCGAGGTACCGCTGTTTAACACTGTTACTACCTTTGTTGTACTGGTTGTATTTGGAAAATAGGTAAATGTCGGTACTGGAGGAACATATAGCATCTTTGAATTAGCAGTAACACCAGTTATAGCAAACGTGTCACCATCTAAGGTCTCAGTGGTTTGTAGCACCGGTCGTGGAGCACTGTATCCTCCACGAGCAGCACCGTCAGGTCTTTTGAAACCAACGAAACTTTGGATAGGTACATAAACTGTTGAAGTCGAAGCCATGATTTACAATGATATAGTTAAAGATGCTAGCCAGGCTTTGTAGGCTTGAATCAGCGGATTGTCTTCAGGTCCTTGCCCTGTTACAAGATAAGTTATAAGTGGAGCATCTGGTAATACTTTGTGCAGTAGTTCTTTGTGTTCTACGATCATAGTTAAAAACTCAATCTTTTCAGCTTGACTTAGAGTGCTAAAATTTAAAAATGCTTGTTCTATCATTGTGTTAATTCCTTGTATTTCTTAGTTTTGGCAAACACGAAACCTATGCCCTTACAGACTGCCAGCCCCAGAGAGACTGTTAACCAGCCACGTAGGGTCCAGGGTAAATCATGTCCTGCACGACGGGCTATCTCTTTGGCAAATGCTGAGCCCACGAATTGGGCCACTGCGATGGCTATGCGTTGGCTCATGGCCTGTTGTTCTTCTTGCGTTTTCCAGAACATCAGTTTAGGCAATAATGGACGTCCTTCACCTTTAACATAGGCCACTAGTATGTCGGCCCACATCCTGTAACCTTTGTAGGCCACAGGGTTATTTTGATATAACCATACCCCAAAGGCCTGATCGTATTCGTAGATATCCTTGTCCATTAGCCCTAGCTCATAAAGAGCAGTACATATAACTTTGCCACCTCCACCGCCACCTCCACCGCCATCAGCAGAGCACGACGAACTACTGTCTGCACAAGCGCCAGGACCACTGTCTCCCCCACCACCACCTCCGTCAAATAAGCCAGGATCACCCACTGGAGCAGAAGACACAACTATATTAGCATCAAGACTTGCTTGATCTGGAAATCCATTAACTGTTCCGTAGACTGTTAGTATATTGTCATAGGTGGTTAAATTGCCATTAGAGTTAGTATAGTCCAGAGTAAAAGGAATACCAGCAGAGGGAGCTAGGCTAACTGCCAGTCCTGTAAGTGACGGGTTGGTATAAGTTGTGCTGGCCCCAAATCCTGAAAGGTCAGCTCGATGTTGAGTACCATCTGAGGTAGCAAACACTAGGCTGCTGATTGTAGCTGTGCCTGTTCCATAGTTATAAAGGGTAAAAGGTTTAGGGTCTTGTGGGAAGGTCATAGGTCTGATCTCAAATTATACAATAATATTCCAATAGCCCCTATTTGGTACTATCTCTAAATCACGTCTCTTATACTTAACAGTGAACAGTATTTGGTCTTTAGCCGCATTTCTTTCCACTGCCAAAGATATTCTAAGGGTTCCGCTGGACCAGCTTTTGGTAACCAAAGAGGTATCAGGGTTAACAAAGTAGGGCCTAGTATATTCAAACCCGCCGCGATTTTGTACATAATTAATGAAACTTACCCATTGGGTGTCTATGGTTGCGGTAGTACCTGTATTGGCATAAAATGGTTTGTAAATGAAATAACCACCTTGATTAAAGAAGTAACGTGCAGTCAGCGGAGTAGTCCAGGCTGCGTTGACCTTGTGTGTGATCTCAGAAGTGGCTTCCATGTCCCAGATCAAGGTTCTTGTGCTGGTTCCATTGGTGGTATTCCAAGTTTCACTGGTCACTGGATCTGCAAAGAATTGATTAGGGTGGCAGATGTAACGCTGACCCAGAATCTCATTGACACCGCTGTAGACTGCGTTACTGAGTGTGCTGTTCACTATGGTAGTGTTGGACACAATGGTTGTATTAGTTCCTGTATCAGTAACGTGTATGAATATGCTGTTAAGGTCGCGCTGTAGGTAATTCCAATCTTGAGCTCTAATCTTGGTTTTGGTGCTGACCGGACCACTCCAGGGCACTGGAACACCATATCCATTCTCCCCAATGCCTATAATGTCATTGATAACAGTGTAGCTGTCCATGTAGTCAGCAACAGTGGCAGTAGATCCGGGAGAAATGGGAAAAGTCATAATCAACTATTTAGCCCTAGTTTTATTTGCTGGGTTGAACAAACAATTAAATACGTATATAATAGTATATCAAAGGAACAGCCAAATTGTCTAAGAAACTTGGAATCATACAAACCCGGGGCCTGGGTGACATTATCATAGCTCTGCCCATAGCCCTACACTATCACGAGCAAGGGTATCACGTGCATTGGCCCGTGGTAGACGCTTGGGTAGAACAACTATCAGCCCAGGCCCCCTGGGTCAAATGGATACCCATACAGCCAGACCAGGGTGCCTTCTTCTATGACACACCCATGGAGCGTCTCAAGAACTTCAAGGTAGACGAAGTCATTTGCCTGTATCAGGCCCTGACAGGCCACCCTGAGTTTACCAGTGAACCTTGGTTCCAACACACCGCATTTGATCAGTACAAATACATACGTGCGGGGGTGCCCTTTAAAGACAAGCTACGCCTGGCTGAATGTATCACCCGTGACCCAGCTAGAGAGGGTGCCCTCTATGATCAGCTCATAGGCACAGCCAGCCCACCCTACATTGTCACACATCTCAGCAGCAGTGAGCAGACCGTCAAGTATGACCCAGCAATCATACCCGAGGGTTGGATGACCATCAACATCACCAATCAGGGTCGCATATTCGATTGGATCCGGGTCATAGAGGGTGCAGAAGCGGTGATCATGACGGACAGTGTATTTGCCAATCTAGTAGATGGCCTGGACATCCAGGGTCCGGAACGTTATTTCATCCCACAGCATCACATACAGCTATCCGCAACATTCCTGGGCAACTGGAGTTATCTCGCCAATCCAGAACTCAAGCGCGGTGCCATCATATTTGGAGCAGGCTAACATGAGAATACTAGCACCCATAAGCCTGGGCGAGTTAATCGACAAGATCACCATACTGGAGCTCAAACAAGAGTATATCACTGACCCAGCTAAGTTAACCAATGTAGAACACGAACTAGATGAGCTCAATAACATTTTGGGCAACCTACTTATTAAAACACCCCTACAGGATGAGCGCGAAGCGCTAAAAGCGGTAAATCGTGCGCTATGGCACATAGAGAACTTCAAACGTGAGTGCGAGGGCAACGGCCGCTTTGATCGTGCGTTCATTGAAGCTGGTCGTGAAGTCTACTTGAAAAACGATGAGCGTGCCCGTATCAAACGTGAAATCAACACTCTCACAGGTTCAGCGATTGTAGAAGAAAAGAGCTACAGTTAACTCAGTCGCAGACTTTCGAACTCAGTGAATCCGTGGGCCAGCAAGAGATCAAGGTTGGTCTGATGCCAATCAACTATTCCCTCGTGGAATTCTTGATGGTCCTCAATGTGGAAACGATCAGCTAGGTAATGGGGTTCACAGATAATTCGACGTAGATCTAAGAGGCTGCCCCCGTGTTGCCGCACATGTTTTAGATAGCCCACAGACTGGGCTTGATGCAGGGAAGGCTGAAAATAACCGTGATACAACTGCGAAGCTGTGAGCTCAAAGGCCTGTTCCAGGGTCAACGGGTTGTCCTTGACCACCAAAGCTCTATACAACACAAAAGAAGCGTGATGCAGGTCGTGATCCAGCATGTATGCTTGAACCTCATCCAGTGAATACCTACCTTCCAGCGCGGTAATACCACGTGCTGTGCTGTGTGCTAGGAATTGACTGGGAGTTGCCCGGACCTTGATCACAGTCAGGGCCTGTGAGTATTCTCTCCAAAGCCCCACAGAGGTTAAAAAATGGCAGGGATGTTCAGTGAATAGTTCAGCTTCTACCTTGTGCATACGAAACAAAGGCACCCCACTGAGCTCAAAGAACTGCTCACAGTCAGACAAATTAGAGTCAGTGACCAATTCAGCTTGGACTAAAATGTCAATGAGATTCTGTCTGGATCCAACTTCAAAGGGCAGTTTATTCATTATATACCCATATAGTTCTGGATAGGCAATCATGGTGCGATTGAGCTCGGAGTTCACAGTGGACTGGGTTTGTTCCGCGTGTCGATGAACACTGCTGTATTGTCCAATTCGATTGGAGAAGAACTCGCCACCCTCACCCCCACTGTAAACTAGGAATTCCTGTGGTCTGTCTAACAATGCATTGAGTCTAAGTAGTAGTTGAGGTTGGATCATAGTCATATATTTACTCAAACAAGTCTTGATCTCTACGCCTAGTCAACTCTGGATCTATAAGGTAAGCCCAAGCTAGCTCAGTCTCCCGTATATACATACAAACACCCACGGTCTGTGCTTGAGTGTATACAGCAATAGGATCAAAACGATCTAGCTGATCACCACTGTAATAACTGTGTACGCAACATAATCTCATAGTGTATATAGTTATACATGAAACTGCCCAAAGCTACCCTAGAGAGCGACTAGATCATATATACATAACTCACTGTGAATACAGTATAGCATACAGTGAATAGCTATGTATACACTCAAATACCCCGCTGTAGCCCATAGTGGTCTTGCACATAGAGCACAGTATATATAGCGTGTATAGGGAGAATACCCCGCTGTAGGGGCCGTCAGGGGGCGGTGGGAGAAGGGTGGTCTATGGTGGGAGAACCTGGGGAGAAAGTTGGAAAAGTTTGGAAAAGTATTTGACTATAGCCTCTCAACCCCACCATGACCTCACGATTTCTACTCTAAAAAACCGTGGAAAAGGCTGTCAAACTGCCCCAAATTGGTGGAAATTCCGGCCAAAATCTCCTGAAATCTTCCTATTTTTGTCACTTATTAGCCACACTTTTGGTTGCTCTTGAACCAGTTCTAGTGTATAATTACTGTATGCACAGTAGTATATACTATGTATAGGGCCGTTAGCTCATTAGGTTAGAGCAGTGGACTCATAATCCATTGGTGCGGTGTTCGAATCACCGACGGCCCACCATAGTGTATATATACAGTATATAGAGTTGATAAACCCGAGGATGCAGGATATATGCTGAAGCTAGAGATCAGGAGCTAGAAGTCTGGGAGATCTTGAATGACAGATGAGGGGCGACCTAGTCTAACCGTTACTGCGCCTAACCAATAACCATATTCTTCTAGTGGTTAGGGCTCATTATCGAGAGATAATAGGAATAAGTTGGCGGGGATTATATAACGACACCTGCGTATATATAATACTGATAATAGGGATAATGTTTTTGGCATTATCCCTATTATCTTTAATATTATTCTTCGTCTATATAATAATCAAATGCACTAGCTAATGCATTAAATGCATCCTGTATGTCGACATTATCCTCATAATCCTCCATAATAATGTCTTGCATTTGCAACATTAAGCTAGTAAGTTTATCTTTAGTATTATCTGACATTTTAGTTTCCTTTTTAAGTTAATAATTAAACAAATTCTATATTATCTGTGCGACAGTGCTTTTTAGCAGTTTCTGTTAAACGAGATACTTCTGCTTGTAACTCCTCATAATTAATATCTCCGCTAACATAAGCGCATTTTGCTTGTGTTGGGAATATATGCACAATATCCCCATTTTCTTTAACTTTAGTATGTACGTTAAATGCGACAACTAGTTTATATAATTCTTTTTGTTTATTATAAACAAGTTTTGCTTTAGCAAGTGTATTAAATGCAGTACTTAACATAGGAGCTCCTTTTTAGTGTATGCGTGTATTATAGCGCAATTTTGGAGTGCCGTCAAGTGTGGCTTTATATACACACTTGTTTTTGCGGGTCTTTAGTTGACATAGTGGTAAAACCATGTTATAATTATGACATGGACACAAACACTAACACTCGTAAGAAGCGCACCGACCGCAATCATATTATATATGAGCTGGTCGTGAATGGCAAGAACTACATTGGTGTGACAGCTAAGACTGAGTCCACTGTCAACAAGAGCGTTCTAGCTCGTGCCGCAAAGCATTTTTATCGTGCAAAGACTGAGACCAAGAACTGGCTCTTGTGTGCAGAGCTTCGTAAGCTGGCTGACAAGTCAGAGATAGAAGTATACGTGCATGAGATCATACGTGGCAAGAGTGCCGCACACAAGAGGGAAGTTGAGCTTCGCAGGATGCTCAAGCCTATTTTAAACACTGACACTAGAGGAGATTGATATGAAGACAGCCAAAGTTGAGGGACAGACAGTTACCATCGGAGACTGGGTCGGCTTCAAAGCTGACATTGAACAAAGCGGACAGATCGTAGACATCAAGTCTAGCTACATGGGGCAGGCTCTTGTCTTAGAGAACAAGGGCGGCTTCCATGGTGACTATATCGGTGGGGAAACAATAACCACACAGGAAGCCAGGGATTGTTGGCTGGAAGGTTGACAACTTGGTAAAACCATGTTATAATTGTCTTACACTAACAAGGAGTTGATATGCAAACACCAATGCCAACAGAACAGCCCAAAGAGGGTTATGAGTGGGTCTGGAACATGATGAGCCGAGTATGGGTCCAACAAGAAAAGGACACACCTTGGGCTTGCCGTGTAGATTCAGAATCTTACTGGAGTTCTTGATATGATTAAATGGGAATGCCAGATGTTCTACAAGGACAAGCTATACACGGGCCACTATTGGACGGATGAGCTGAGTTTGGCACGTGCCCGTCGTAAGGTTGCAGAATTACAACGATATCATCCTGCAATGCGATTTACGTTGACAGACTGGGAAAAAGGCAGTATAATCAATTTACACACTAACACTAAGGAGCTGGCATGAGCATTCAAACAGTAACAGCAGAGATCCTGCAGGGCAACTTCACCAATGATCAGTTGTCGTCGATCATTGACTCAGTTAAGTATGCTCGAAGCAAGCTGACTCGACACACTATCCGCAGTCTGCAGGTAGGCGACAACGTTAGCTTCGACAGTGCCAAAATGGGCCGCAACGTCACCGGTGTAGTGATGAAGATTGCTATCAAGTATGTCACGGTCCGAACAATCGCTGGGTTGTGGAGAGTTCCTGCTAACATGTTAACACTAGTAGAAGACAAGGAATACGCATAATGACACGCTATTACGACGAACTGGCTGTATACGAACGCAACGGCTTTGACGTTATTGTGGACAAATCATATGAAGACATGGATCCCAAAGACTGTTTCGATGACTCCTGCTTCGATCTCAAAGAGATGTACAGCGACATCGAACACGGGAATCTTGACTGGTTCATGCTCCGTGTCCGAGTTATGGTTGAGAACATCGAACTCAGTTCACAGTTCCTGGGCGGATGCTTATACAAAGACGCCCGCGAAGTCCTTACTGACGGGACTGCCGAGGACCTCATTGCTGAAGCGTTGGTAGAAGCTAAGAAGGATGTCTATAGACTGTATAAGAAGTTCCAGGACATCAGCTGGGAACTCGATGCTGAAGGTTGTAATGTATGAGCTATAGAAACATAGACGAAGTACTACAGTGGGTCGGAGCGGTATTAATTGTAGCGGGCCACGCACTCAATGCCATTGGTCCAGAGGTGTATCCCTACAATATTGCAGTGTTCGCCTTGGGAACTGTGATGTTCTTGGCCTGGGCTTATCGTGTGGGAAATAAGCCACAGATGGCAGTTAACGTAGTATCAATAGCCATAGGGCTTGTAGGGTTATACAAAGCTGTTGGTTGACAAACTGGTAAAACCTTGCTATAATTAGCACATGGACAGTTAGAAAAGAGTTAGAGGTTACCTACACCGTTAGGTACTTAAGGCGAGGACTGTGGGGCCGCCCACGCTCAATCTAAGTATATGAAATAGGTCAGCAATGACTGGAGAAGCGACGGAGTATGTAGGCAGTAATGATGAAGGCAGACGATCTAGCAGACGGTGCTAGCGCCTAGTCCGGAGTTCCTTTAATTCTTTTCTAACTGTCCATTAGGGGTTGACAGGTTGGTAAAACCATGTTATAATACACACATACACTAACAAGGAGCAACTATGCGAGCACTACAAGAGTTCATTGCACAGAAGAATCACTGGAACAGCTTCTTCAACGGCGAGCAGTATGAGATCAAAACAGCCCGTGGTCGTCAGCGTGTCGCAGATATGATTGATGCGGCCCTTAGTCCTGAGAACTTGACCTGCGATGGGGAACTTCCTCGCGCAGAGGTCAATCGGAGATATAAGGAGCTGATGACTGCGGCTAAGCAGTTGAAGAAGTTGGACCCTGCTGTTAAGTTCTACGAATACGAAACGGAGATCTAAGATGAAAGTTCTTGTTACAACCGTACTCCGTCAGGAGATTGAAGTGCCAGATGGGTGGGAGAAAGCTCACGTCTTGGACTTCCTTGCAGAGTATCAATCGTTCCGTACAGCCTTTCAAGGTGTCAGCAACGAAGACCAAACAGCCCGTATCATCGACATTGGTGTCGTTGATGAAGAGATTGCAGAACTTTCGGAAGGACCTTACTAATGCCTAATTGGTGCAACAACTCGGTAGAGATCTACCACGATGACCCTAAGATGCTTGAGCGTGTTCGCTCTGCGTTCAACGGTGAAGGCTTGCTAGGAGAGTTCATCCCAGTGCCTAAAGAGTTAAGTGATACTGTATCTGGATCGTTTGGTGATACAGACGAGCAGGCCAAGCTTCTAGAGAAGACCAAAGCCAACATCGAGAAGTATGGCTACGGCAACTGGTATGACTTCTGTGTCAACGAGTGGGGCACTAAGTGGGAGATTGGTGCAGACGGCAACCCTGCACAGGACATCCCAGGCGGATTGATGTTAGGCTTCGACAGTGCGTGGTCACCTCCGATTGCTGCCTATGAAAAGTTACAGGCCATGGGCTTCCGTATCCGTGCAATGTATTGCGAGTCAGGTATGGCCTTTGCAGGCATTTGGGACAACGGCAATGACGACTACTACGAATACGGTGACTTGAGTAGTGTTGAGATTGCTGAAACATTGCCTGTGGAGTTAGATGAGGCGTTTGGTATCAGTGAGAGTGCCGCAGAGTGGGAAGCAGAAAACGAAGAAGATGACGAGAACATTGACATTGACTTGGACGGTGGGCTGTCAGCTACTAACGAATAACCCTAAGCCCGGAAGGGCTTTTGGTTGCTCGTTTTGCAAAAGTTTGCTATAATACGTATACACTAAACAAAAAGGAGCTCATATGTTAGCAAATAAACACATTGTCGCTATTAATCAGTTAATGCTTAATACAACTGCGGAATATATTAACTGTTTTGCTAAAGACGAATCTGATATTGATCAGTTTAAAATGTATACTAGCGATATTGCACATAATATCGCCGCATTAGATGTTTTTAATAATACATTTGATGTTCAGCAACTGCACAATAATATAATGTATCAGGATACTCTTGTACGCGAGTTTTATATTAGTGTGTTATTATATATTGAGAATAATAAGTTAATACCCGCTAAAATGTTTTGTTGTAATTAAACAACAAAGGCCCTGCTAGCTGTAGGGTCTTTGGTTGACAAACTGGTAAAACCTTGCTATAATAGACACATACACTAACAAGGAGCAGACATGGACAGAGACGAATACCTAACAAAGCTAGACGAAGTTGTTGAGCTGTTAGATCGTGC
>Ga0209599_10000213_pt1 | contig 41247 bp, 32 predicted proteins | sample Shrwel_input2_FT_FD_187534 | JGI IMG/M metagenome (GOLD analysis project Ga0209599, IMG submission 187534) | Subsurface microbial communities from deep shales in Ohio, USA - Utica-3 well 1 S input2 FT (SPAdes) (version 2) ...
ATACATTGAATTATTTTATAATCATCGAAGAATTCAAAAGGGTTTGGGTTTTAAGACACCAAATCAAATGGCCGAAGACTTTTATAAGTTGGCTGCCTAGAATCTCCCAAGGGAAAGTCTCCTGATAGTTCAGCGTATATCATTTACAACACTGATGAAAAAGTCAAATGATCCAAGTGCAAAATATACAAGTAGTTATGAAACACTGTTGAAAGCAACTTATCTATATACAGGTAGCACATCTGAAGTAGAAAAAATGTATAAATATATTGTATTCAACTGTTTAATCGGTAATGGTGAGGCACATCTTAAAAATTTTGCTCTGCAATATTCCCCTGATATGCAGAACATTTTTGTTTCACCACCATTTGATATTACACATACACTTATCTACGAATCTATTGATAATAAAATGGCTCTAAAACTTGCTGAAAGTAAGATGTTTCCAGATCTTTCTCACCTCATCAAATTGGCTGAAAGTGACCATTTTAGAATTAGAAATCCCAAAGAAATTATAGAATCCTTTAGTGAAAATATATTGGACTATCTTCATACCTCAAATGAGGTTCAGCTATTCGATGGATTGCGGACATCTATCGAACGTTCGATCTCAAACATTATGACTTAAAAATGATTTGTGTCATAAACATTTAGAAATTGCTGAATAAGTCCTTATCGAATTCTTTGTGCGACAAAAATTTACTTATTCAAATCTAAATCTATTCTGAAGCATATCAATATCCTTATCAGAAACACTAATTTCACATTGACTCTCAGCATCCCAGTAAGAATATTCAATTTCCTTATTTAAATTCAAATCTTTTGAACTCAAAGGTAAATTATATGTGTTCCGTTTTTGCTCCTCTGTTAATTGAGGAAATAAATTTATATTCAGCAACTCTTCTAAAAAGCATACACTCACGATCTTTACATCAGAAGAATCATTATTAGGTATATAGTAAGCCCCAATTGTTCCAGTTTTAGGAATATATATTGCTTTAAACACCGCATTAGGAATGATTACACCTTTTCCAATTGTTTTTAGTTTTCGCGAACTAAAAATAGGACCGGAAACAACATAAAGGTCTACTTTATTTCTAATTACAATCCCCCTTATCACATATTCTAAATTCGTAAGTACATCTAAATTAGCAACAGGAATTATATTCGCTAAAGAAAAACTATCAGATTTTGCCTCTTCATTTGACATATCTGCATTTGGAGCTACACGCCAACGAATATGTCCAGAACCACGGTAATCTGAAATTGTAGAACGATGATTAGAAGGAATTCTGAGTTCTTCATGAAAGTTGTCTTCCCGCGGTGCACTTTTACTTAATCGTTGTGGTGTTAAACTTTCTGCTACCCAAAGAGGTGTTTTAGCAACACCTGAATACATCACATTGAAGCCATTGAAACATAATGGGTAAGTATGCTTCGTTAAGCTTTCTTTAATTAAATAAGGTGGTGTATCTTTGTAGAATTGTTGAAGGCACTTTTTATCTGGAATAGGATGAAACTTACCCAAAAGTATGGACGAAATATAATCGTAATTAAATGCTAAGCTAAAACTACAAATGGCTATAATTGCCAGAACAAATTTAATAAAACTTCCATGAAAAAAATTAGATTTGGCTTTATATTGATTTTTAGGTCTTAGCATAACAATCCGATTAATTGATTAAAAATTCAAATAAATAAAATTTATTGGAAAATTTTTATTATTAAAGTTTGAATAAAATTTTGTAAAAACCCTATTAGCTTTGACTTTATATTTTCGATCAATACATTTTCTTCATTAGAGCTATTATTTGGAATATAATTGGAAGAACCATTATTCTCAATAAATGCAAACTTTACTCCTGTTTCGTCAACAAAATCTTTATACGATATTGGAGTAGATACATTATTTGTAGATTCATTTTTCATGAGATACACCCAAATTTTATCTTCACTTGGGTTATAAACTAATTTGAAAATTCTAGAAGGTTTCCATACTTTGTTTTTGCCAATCTTCACCGAGTTCTCTTGCTTATCAAATATGAGACCCGAAAGGATATAAGTATCACCTTCTGAACGTGATATATATTTTCGAACATCAGCTTCAATTTTTCTCCAAGGGCCTCTATTATTATCGGAATCTTGAGGAAAAATATTAGATAATGCAAAAGTTTGGGCCATACCACGCGCTGAAATTGCATTACCTGCAGGTGCTAAATGTCCTCTATCAACACTAGGTTGAACATTTTTATAATCAGATGCTTTTGCCCGGCCATTTGTGGGTGTTCTTGGATCAGCGTAGAAAAAATCTGTTCGTTGCAGGCCTTCACCTTTATTCTTTATTTGTTTAGCACTTAACTTTTCAATAACAAGGAGGGGGGTTTTTGTCCGATCAGCATATAGTACTGCAAAATTATCAGAACATAACTCTCTAATACCCCATTTAGACTTATTAAAATAAGTTAGCTCTGTGGTTTCTCTGGGGTTTCCTTTAGGGAATAAGTCTTTACAACCATTAAAAGAATTTTGTTTTTGATTATTATCATATAATTCTATTGGTCTTTTTTTAGCTATATCTGAATAATATATATTATTTAAATTCTCTTTAGCAAAAACTAAAGAAGTATTTAAAAAAATACAGGATAAAGTCAAATAAAAACTAAATTTCACAGTTACCTTCTTAATAAAAATGTTGAGTATATTAATTGAGTATACATACTCAATCAAAGCTATTGATTTTAAATATAGAGTATATTTTTAGGGGGGTATACCATATGCCCGCGATCATATCCAGAGCCACGATAATCTGATAATAATGCTCGATGTGCTTGCTGTACGCGAGTTTCCTCATGGAAATTATCTTCGCGTTTAATCTTTATGCTTAAACGTTCAGGTGTTAGATATTCTGCTGTCCATAAAGGTGTTTTTGATACACCTGAATACATCACGTTAAAATCGTTAAAACATAAGGCATAGCTATTATTTTTTAGACTTTCTTTATTCAATAAGGGCGGAACATCACGATAAAACTGTTTTAAGCAACCGCTATTAGTTGATTGTAATGGAATTAATTTAGAGATTTTTTCATTACCAAATGCGATCGCAAAACTTCCTGTCGCAATCAAAGCTAAAATAATTTTCCCAAAATTTTGGCTTAAAAGAGTAAAAGGAGACTTACTCTTTCTGGTTGTTCTCTTCGCCATAACTACATCAAAATCAATATGAACGCGCAGCTTAACAACTCAAAAGCCCACTGTATATTGCGTTTCAGCCTAGAACGACATTTTATGTCGCAATTCTGTTCAATTAAACACCCACTCGTAAGAATGGCGCTCTAGAGCGCCATTTAGAATGATGTGTGCTACTGCTAAATTTCTATTTGACTACCCAATTCCACGACACGGTTGGTTGGAATTTGATAGAAATCGCTGACAGGACTGGTATTCCGCTGCATCGAAATAAATAGTTTTTCACGCCACGGCGACATCCCATCACCCACTGTATGCACAATACGGTCTCTTGAAATAAAGAAACTCATTTGCATCATATCAAATTCAAAATCTAACTCTTTATAAGCTTGTTCCAAAGCATTAGGAATATTCGGTTGATCCTTGAAACCATAGTAGACAAAGATGCGATAGAAATGATCCTCAAGTTTCTCTACTTTTAAACGGTCAGCCGCAGCTACATAAGGAATATCTTGCGTATATACCGTGAGCATCACATTACGATCATGCAGCACTTTATTATGTTTAATATTATGCAGCATCGCATGTGGAACAATATTTGGAGTACCTGTTAAAAAGATGGCTTCACCAGGAACAAAATGTGTCTCTTTGCTCATGCCAATGCTTTTTATGAATAACTCAATCGGTAATGCATTGGTTTCCATACGGTTATATACAATTTCACGCCCACGTTTCCATGTCATCAAAATTGTATAAACCACGACACCAATTAAAATTGGCACCCATCCACCCGCTAAGATTTTAAGCGATGTTGATGCAACAAAAACTAAATCAAGAAATAAGAAGGGTATCGTAAATAATGCGACTTTCCACCACGCCCAACGCCAAACCCCATAAGCCAATGTTGAGATTAAAATCGTACCGCATAACATGGTCATAGTTACCGCGACACCATATGCACTCGCAAGCTCTGCACTACTTTCAAAAAGTAAAATCAGAATCACCACAGAAATAAATAATACCCAATTAATAAAAGGTAAATAAATCTGCCCTTGCTCTACGTCTGATGTATGGTGAACTGTCAATCGGGGTAAATAGCGCAATTGAATTGCCTGATTAGCAACTGAAAATACGCCTGTAATCACGGCTTGCGAGGCAATCACTGCCGCAGCTGTAGCCAATCCAATCATTGGAAACAAAGCCCATTCTGGAACTAAGATATAGAATGGATTTTCAATCGCTTGAGGATTACGCAATAACAATGCGCCCTGACCTGCATAATTCAACAATAGACATGGCAATACAATAATGAACCACGCCAATTTAATTGGCATACGTCCAAAGTGCCCCATATCAGCATATAGCGCCTCACCACCTGTCATCGTCAGTACAACAGCACCCATGGTGATAAAAGCAATGGCTGGTTGTTCAAACACGAAATTCAGTGCCCAGTAAGGATTAATCATCATCAATACGTATGGTGTTTGGATAATACTCCACAGACCAATCAAGCCGATAGAAATAAACCAAAGCAAGGTAATTGGACCAAAGAATTTCCCCATTGTCGCTGTACCATGTCGCTGTACCATAAACAATGCGGTTAAAATTCCTAAGGCAATTGGAACCAACCATTGATCTAAAGCCGGTGTAATTAGACTCAAACCTTCAATCGCAGAAAGTACAGAAATTGCAGGTGTAATGATGCCATCGCCAAAAAATAAGGATGCGCCAATAAATCCAAGTGCAATCAGATAGATCTTATTTTTATCTGAAAAAACTGTAGAACGGAGATTTAACGCCAACAGCGATATGATCCCCCCTTCACCATTGTTATCAGCTCGCATAATGACGGAAACATATTTATAGCTGATACTCAAATTCATACACCAAAAAATCAGTGACAATATACCTAAAACAGATGCTTCGTTAATTGGCATATGCCCCGTTCTGAAACACTCACGTATGGCATACAATGGACTTGTTCCAATATCTCCAAAGACCACCCCTAAGGCTGCCAGTGTCATGACTGGCAATGCGGCTTTTTTTGCAGTGCTTTGCATATGTTGTCTTCAAAATAGAACGTTATATGCCGCAATATTATCACTAGCTAGAAAGTTTTTCTGCAAATCTGTTTGACTACAACTTGGCATGATGCTTTTTTTTAGTTACTATCGCACACCTTGGTGAGGTGTCCGAGTGGCTGAAGGAGCACGCCTGGAAAGTGTGTAAACGTTTATAGCGTTTCGAGGGTTCGAATCCCTCTCTCACCGCCAAATTTACTTTCTATGATGTCTCATAGAGTCCTAAAAGCTTAAATCTAAAGGGTTTAAGCTTTTTTTATTGTCTTATGTTTTCCAAGAAATACTATTGAATCCTGAGATAGTTGGGGGTATAACTGGGGGTAAAATAATTTACCCCTATTTTTTTACCCCCAAATTTCTACGGAATGAACGGCCATGCTTACAGATGCACAAGTCAGAAAGATCAAACCATTAGAAAAAAAGACTAAATATGCTGATGAAAAAGGCATGTATTTAGAAGTTACACCTTCTGGTGGTATGCATTGGCGTATGAAATTTCGTCTGAATGGGAAGGAAAATATTTTTAGTATTGGCACATATCCTGAAACCACACTTGCTCAAGCAAGAAGAATTCGTGATGAAGCTCGCTTACAGATAAAAGATGGCACTAATCCTAATGAAGCAAAAAAACAAAAAAAGTTACAGGCGGAAGAAAGTACACTTTTTAAAGCACTAGCAATGCAATGGATGCAAGACCGTAAAGATGCAATTACTGAAGGCACTTACTTACGTGATTTATCTGTTTTTGAGAAAGATCTATTCCCTGCTCTAGGCGATATGCCAATTGATCAAATTAAAGGGAAAGACGTATTAGCTTGTGCTAAAAAAATTGAAGAGCGTGGTGCATTAGAAATGGCAAAACGCTCTATCCCTTTAACAGGCCGAATTTTTCGCTATGCGATCCGTAAAGGTATTATTGAGAATGATCCAACTCCCCACCTGCAAGAAGCATTAAAGCCACGTAAAGTAAAACATATGGCTCGTTTGGATATCTCTGAGTTTCCACCATTTTTAGAACGTATGGATCGTTATCACGGCAGTATCTTGGTTAAAACAGCACTACAGCTAATGACATTAACATTTGTGAGAACTGCTGAACTGATCAATATGGAGTGGAATGAGATTGATTTTGATAATCATTTATGGCGTATTCCTGCATATAAAATGAAAATGGCTCTACCTCATATTGTCCCATTATCAAGACAAGCCGTTGAGCTAGTAGAAAGTCTTCGACCAATTACTGGTAACAAGCAATTCGTATTTTATAACCACAGTAAAGCCAAACCCTTAAGTAATAATGCTCTTTTAAGTGCAATTAGAACAATGGGCTATATGGGAAAAATGACTGGACATGGTTTTCGAGGACTTGCATCTACAACCTTACATGAACAAGGTTATTTACATGATGCGATAGAAATACAACTAGCTCACACCGTTGGCAATTCTGTTTCTCAGGCTTATAACCATGCTCAACATCTAGAATATCGGGTTAAGATGATGCAGGAATGGGCGGACTTTATTGGTAGTTTAAGGAATAAAAAATTCTCCCGCTTACATACGAATGAATATGACAATTAATCATTACCAATCCAATAATGACTCTTTTTCATTAGAACTATTCAGCTCAAATTCCTCTTGATAAGTTGTCAATATCCTCTCTAAGACAAAACATTGCTTCGCAGAAAGATTCTGTTTCCCTATTGCTGCTGTTTTTAGAATACCTTTATCCTTAAAACTCAGATCATGTTCTTTATTCAAGTAATGCAATAGATTTTTCCAGTAATACTTATCTATAGCATTGATCTTATTCTGCACTGAGATGGAATCAGTCAACTGCTGTTTTATTTTAGCTTCCTCTGCATGATCTTCAGCGCTGTTGCTATCCAATAATTCATTTAAAAAATCCTTGTTAAAACATTGATTCAAGCTTGATGATTCTGCCAAAATCGTTCCCCAACAAGCATCTTTTTTTGCCCACTCTGAAATATTGTTAGTAGTTTTGGCCTGATTAGGGTTGACTAAAATTTGATTAATTCTTCGGGTCAATTCAACTAATGTACTTTGAAGTGCTGCAGATAGTTCCTGTTCTTTCCAAAATTTCAGATAATCAAAAATCTTATTATTAGTTTTTAAATAATGTGATAAATAAGCTATAGTATAAATCACGATATTGGCACGATATCCATTGGTGTACCATGGTTGTGCTGCAACGAGCTTTTCAGTCTGTTTAAAGATGATGGCCCTTACTACAATTTTTTTAAAGTAATACTCATTGACTTCACCTTGTATCTCCATAGTTTTCCAGTTTTTAGCAATATACTCGGAGAATTTGGTGAAGTTCTTTTGTGCCCCCATATTCACCCATTTGGGTTCAGAGCTATCCCAAACCATCATATATTTCGCCAAATCAGTTTTTGTGAATAATTGAGTTTTTGGATACTTGATTCTTAATAATACCTTATTGCCATTAGATAACATTTCATTGTATTGGCCGCGTGAACGCTCATAGAACCAACTAGACTCACGTAATGCATTCTTAGCTGGTGGTGCCCACATTTTCCGTGACAGTTCTTCAATTTTTACATGGTAAGGATGATTGGCCGATAAATCTGAAAGATTTACTTTATTTTGGGTATTAGCATATTGGGAAATACATGGTACTAATTTTTCACTTTGTTCAAGTGAAACTTTAGTCAACTTCATCTGTACAAAGATGTTGGATAAATCTGCTTTATCTTTAATTTTTGCTTTCGCTAATGATGCTGTTGTTTGACCACCGTTTACTATCTGTAAATCAACCACTTTTGAGATATAAATACGACCATCCTTAATTAAAACTTCGACATCAGATGCAGTTGCGGTAATCCCATTATTATAGGAAAAAAAATATTCAGGCTCTTTCAAAATTGTATTTCGGATGCCTTTGTTGACTCCTCCTTTCGCCTGCAGGAAACTACGGACATTCTGTTCTAGCAATCTTGCGCCATAATCATTATAAATATCGGCCAACATATCGCCTGGACAGATCACTAAGTATGAAGGCAAGGCTGCATCACCAAGATGGGCAGGCAAACACTCCAAATTCTGCTCATAACGATCAATTAGGTCAATTTCCAGTGCTTCTCTACTAAGACTAGAAGATTTCAATTTATAGAGGCGTGAAATATCCCATAAATGATATTTGATGTTAATCCCTTCAAACTCTTCACGTTGTAATTCCTTAGTGGACTTACTCGATATTTCCCGCTCACTAAAAAAGAATAAGTTAACTTCTTCAATTTTATCCTTATAGACATCAATATAGTCTGCCAAGCGATAAACTTCAGTGGACGGATCTAACTTACTGCTGAAATCATGACTGTAAGATTCTTTAAAAAACTTTAATAGGCGTCTAAACCAGGTACTTAATTCAGTATGGGTCAAGGTTTCCAATTCAGTTCGTTGGTCATAATCCGTTACGATCAAGTTGAGTGTGATAGATTCAGTATTTTCATTAGCATCAATATTAAAGCCATGAACATATGCCCCAACATGTTTCGGATTTTCGCAGAATTCAAAATCATTTAAATCACCGATCTCAATCAGTTCTTTTACAACTTCTCCAACAAAGGCTTCGAGACTGAACATATTGAATGCTGCAGCTGATGCTGCAACATCCTTTTGTAAACCCTTAAAAAAATCCTGTAATTCACTCATAGTGCTGCTCCAATTTTTTGCACTAGATGTTCTGATTTGTAGAAATCAATCATATTAAGGTCTAACTCATAGCTGACATTTAAAATGCCATTTGGAATCAAACCTGAATACAATCGTGGAAAGTCATTGGTAACGGTATAATCATTTGAATGTCGAATGATGTAATGATCATTATCATAGTAATGGTCAGGAATATAATGCGACTCCAGCAGCTTATGTTCAAATATAGTTAGCAATTCAGCATCATTGAGTTGAGTCAACTTGTCTTTTAAGCTAGACACCATCATATTCAGGTTTATTTTATCAGGCGCATTTTCAGGTGCCTCCAAAACAGCTACTACATGCAGGTATAGCTCAGAAAGATTGGTTTCAAGTTGATGCAATGATGAAATTTTGACACTACGTTTATCTATACTACTGATTGATTTAACTTCGACAGCAAGATCCTTAAAAATAAAGTCATGCTGTAAGCGTTCCGGGCCATGCCATGAATGCAGAATCTGTTCTGCTGAATTTGGATATTCAGTTAGTAATACTTCCAAGAAACACATTTCAGCTAAGAGCCCACGAATTTGTTCTGAGCTTAATTTCCCATATGTACTGTATGAAATAAATTTTTTCCAGTTTTTCAACTTCAGTAAAAAAGCTTCGACAATTAGTTTTTCATCATCGGTCTGTTGCAAATCCTTCAACACAAACTGAATAAACTGATCAAAGTACTCGATCAGCTGAACATCCTCCAACTTGAATTGCAAAGCAAAACCACAGGATAGCTCTCTATAATCTGAACTGACTGCTCCAACCTCAACATAATGCTTGTTAAATAATTGGCGTAAATCCTGTTGATGCTGCACAAGAATGGAGAAGCTATCACCATAGTCACGTGCGATAAAAATATCAGCATTTAAATTTTCACCAATTCGACGGGTGGTAAAGGAATTTTTTTCAGGAGCACTAAGTTCATTCCATTTAAGTAATGTCCCCATTATTCTTCCTCCTCAAAATCCGCTTCTACTTTAGATTCCACATAAATACGATTGGCAAAAATCTGAACTGCTTGATCAGAATCACCATATGGGAAACTTAAACTCAAGGCAGGATGGCCCAAATCTTGGGCTTCATCCCAATATAATCTTTCCTCAGCACGAGTTTCATCTTCTTGCAAAGACAACTCCACCAAATAAATAATGATTAAGGGTTTTTGTCGTACCTTTCGATATTCTTTAGCAGTTTCCTTTTCAAGCTTTGAGATTTGTTCGTCAGTTAAGCCAATACGTTCATCCATATTGGAACCCAAACGGAGCTTGTTTAACATGTAGTTCATATTGTCAGTTATGGTGACTTTGTTACGTTCTACTGCACAAATATCTTTGAATGTATTCAACACCAAACCTTTGATATGCTTTGTTCGGAACATAACGTCCATTGTTGGGTATTTATATTGTATCGCCACCAAATATCTAGTAGCAGCTTCCATCAACTCCTGACTTGGAGGTACTCTTTGGTCTGAACCAAACTGATATTCATCCAATAAATCAATAACATCCTCCACATCCACATCTCGGAAGAATGCTCCAGTTTGATATTTTTCAACCTGATAATTTGTATGAACGTTTTCCCAAAATTTTGTGAGTAACTGATAGTTTTTTGCGTGTATGTTTGGATCCTGATGGAATGAGGTTTGTTCCTTGAGTTCACCACTGAAACTGTAGCTCAGTTTAATTTCTTCAGCCGTTTTCATTTTATTACGGGCAGTAATCATCAAGCCTGTATTGCTGGCTTTGACATATAGACCAAAATCTTTTGGTGTTTTTTTTAGCTGGTTCATTTCTGCAATCTGTCGACGTACATCATCCGCCGCCATGGTAATATGTTCGTACCAGGAATAAGCCTCATCAGTCATATAAATTCGGCACAAATCTTCATATTGTGGACGATAACCAAACCAACGCCCCATTTGTAACAAAGTGTCATACATTTGGGTACTACGATAAAAATAGCTGACAGTCAAACCTTCAATGGTCAGACCACGTGAAAGACTGAAACCACCAATAGCGATGACCATTAAGCCACGATTTCCATGTGCAGCGTAATCTAATGAATCCTGAGAGGTGCTATTTACCACGCATGTTTTGAACACGTAGTCCTTTTCAGAATCATCAAACATTTTTCTCAATTCTGTAGTAATCTTCTCCCACTGAATCACTTTTTCATCAAGATCTTTCGTACCTGCATAAAACTTATTAAAGGTGTGATGCAATAAAGAAATATATTCATAATTTAAAGCATCGGGCATAGCAGAGAAACTAAGCACTTGATCACTTAGCTCCGACAGATAATCCAAGACTTTATTTTTCAACTGAACCTGTACATCGACAAAAGTGGAGACATTAATCAGCATTGAACAATGTTCATTAGCATCATGACGTAAATTTCGAATACATTTAGCAAGCATAAAACAGCAAATAGCTTCTTTCAAAGAATCAGGAATTTTTCTGATTGTAAAAGTTTTCTTATGTTTTAGTGGAAGATGCTGACCTATTTCCTTTGGTGCCAATCGTACATGAATATATCTATAATCTTCATTCAGAAAAATCTTTCTAGCACCAAAATAATTAGTAGGCGCATCCAAATTATAGATAAAATCTTTTGGGAATAAATCTTCCTCACATTCACAATACGATTGCGGATCAATAAAGATATTAGCAAATGGCGTAGCAGTATAACCAACATAACTTGCCTGATTAAAGCATTTCAAAATAGTTCGGATGTAAAAATTGGTTTGGGTTGGATCCAAATCAGAATTTCTAGTATTAATAGAAGCGTTATCTGCTTCGTCATCAATCATCACCATTGGCACATTGATACGACCATTCGACTTTGCCCCTTTCATATTGAAATTGACCAACCAATTATGCAAGCTACGCAAAGTCGATACGTTTTTCTTAATCACCAAAATCACAGGTTTATTAAAATTACTGATTTCAGTCGCAAACGTATCCGCCTGGTTTTTATTAAAGTCCTGATCCACAGTCGTAAATGATGCAGGATGTGGAAACTCACCATCAAATTGTACTGCCACACCAATCGGTGTTTTTTTTCTATCCTTGCCACTCACTCGTCCCACAAATCCTTCATCGATGCGCTGTTGTGTCTGTGAACGCAAGTTATTATGAATTCCTGCAATTACAATAATGAATTTATAACCTGCATCTGCAGCCTTGGTCAGTAAGGATAAATAGTTACTGGTTTTACCAGATTGTACATCTCCAATCACTAATCCTCTGCGTTGGAATCTGTAATTTTCACGTCTTGGATTACCTAGTAGACTTAAAATACTATCATTCACACGTGAGATTGATTTTACCACCCCAGGAGGCATACCTTTATCACGCAAATAACGTTCATAAGATGTACTATATATCTTTTCTTCGTGTGTAATTTGTTTAGTCCAGTCCTGATCGTGTTCAGCCTCAGCACTGATAACCGAGATACCTAGCTCCATACTGCAATTCACTTTAGACTCTACATAGCGAATAATGGCATCTAAATCCCCTTCGTATTCTGAAAACATGGCTGCCATTTTGACAGTTTTTTGAATATGCTCAATTTTAAAAGGTGCTTCCTGTGTAGAGCATTTAATAATTGCTGTTTGCGCCACGTTATGTTGAATTGTATTAAGCATAATATTCTTCTACCCACTGATCTAAATTTTTAAGATATTGACTAAATAAACCACAAGCTATTGCGGCTTCTTTTAAAATTGCTTTATCTAGGTTTTTCGCTTCCATATATTCAGCAAATTCTCTGAATTTCTCTTGTATTTGTTTTTTTTCATATTCAGCATGTTGACTGACCTGTTTAGGATTTACCGCCATATCCGCGTAAATACTCTGAATGGGTAAGCTACTTTGAATGACTTCAATTAATGCTTGAAAATGTTTGCTCTGCTCTGTCGACATTGTATTTAACAAAGTCGTATAAAGAGGAAATTCAGTGTTAACTCGGTAATTAATTCTATCCCCTGAGTATCGACTCCATGCAGATTGATTGTTTTCAAGAGACTTGTTTACCCGCTTAGTTGACATTCTTACACTTGTGTTGGAAATTTTACCCACAATCTGTTTTAACCGCTGAAGAACAGCGAAAGGTGGAGTAGCCTTGGATTTCTTGATATCAATTGTCCATAAATGATCAATAGCTTTATCAAAATTAATCTCGACACGAGCATATTTTGTGTTTTCAGATTTCGGAATAATTCTGAACCAATCCCCCCATACCATCAGCCGGTCGTTACGATAAACATATCCCCCCTGACAATTAAGTAAATCACTGCGCATTTTTAAAGTCTCATATTCCTGTGAAGTCATATTGGTAAAGTGAGGTAATGCATAGGCTTGCATTGTGACTTCAGAATCATTAATAGAGACTTTTTCCGATCCAATGATCTGCGTAAATTTATTGGATAGACAAAAAGGATTGAAAGGATGAATTTCGTGATTATTCAATGTGATTTTTATTTTTCTTATTTTGGCATTTCCTTCAATAAACTTATGAAATACCAATCCAAGATGATCTCTGAGCTTAGTAAGCAAATGTGCAAAATAGCGGTTAGTTTCTATCTCATTATTTGTAAATTCTATTCGATCTATATGATCCCAAACCACAATCGTACCGTGGTAGGCAATTTTTTCCAAATAGGTTGCATCCAATTGAAACTCTATAGGATCGATAATTTTCAATAGCCACTGATCATTTTCAATCACATAATCTAAATCCCACTGAGCAGCACATATTTGCCCATTTTTTGAAGAGATGACAGTAAGTTTTCTCGCTTGGGAAAAGGAGGCTGTTTTCAAACCAAGACCAAACCGGCCAAGGTCCTCATCTAAGCGAGTTTCTGTTGGTGATTTTGCAGCAAATCTTAAAGCCAGATATAACTCATCGGCAGTCATACCTTGACCATTATCAACAATCAAGAATCGAGGAGCTGGTTTTACTGTAAATATTAGATCAATCTGAGTTGCCGCTGCAGCTATACTGTTATCAATAATATCAGCAACGGCTGTATCTAATGTGTACCCTATATCTCGCATAGATTGCAAAATGGATGCGGCACTAGGCACTAGAATTTTTGTATTATTCATAGGTTTTAAATTTTGAACTTAATACGATAGAGTTTAAAAATAAGCATTATGTTTTACAATGTAATTAATCTTTATTTAATAAATTTATTAGATCTATTTTATAAATAATTTTTCTTCATCTCCAAATTAAAAAATCAGCAATTAAACTGAACCAACATATTTCATTTTAGATTATACACAAATACTAAAAATCAAGGGAATAAACACCAATCACAGAAAGGATCAGTGTTTGATGTATGGAAAAACTTACTTTAATTTTCTTATATTTTAGAAAAATTACCTATCTAAGTCGTGCCAAATATAAGATTTTTCATTTCTTAAGAACTTTTCAATCACATACACAGGATCTAAATATAAGCACTCAATAGGCGCAAAGTCTGCCACCAAATTTTTTAACTCTTCAATATCTTTAGATTCATGTCTATAACTCATTTGAATCTTAGATAAATAAGGCTCTTTACCAGGAAAAATAAAAATATTTTTGATTGCTTCAGGTTCAATATCAGGATAAATAAGTTTTACAGCTTTGACATAGAAAAACTGTTTAACCAAATCTGACCATCCTGGCGCATTTCCAGGATTAGTAGCTAAATAATACTTACTATCTATCACCCAGCAACGGCTTTCATCTTTGATGAATAGATCTATACGCATACCTTTTTCGACTGAGTCATAAAAATTTTTAGTCGGGTCTGAAAAATGATATTGAGGTATAGGTAGTAAAGAATTGATTTTGGGATCGACCCCATGAAATATATTTTTAAGTAAGAACTCCCAAACATAATGAAATTTTCGAATCCCAATCACAATATTATTTGAACCAGACTCCTGTACTCTTTCTAAATATCGAATAAGAAGCTGTAAGGTCCTAACCTCAAGAGAAACAAATGTTGAATGTAATCTCTGCTTTAGGAAATGAATTTTTTGATCTAACCCAATTTGATTGAGTAAAACTTTTTCGAATAATTGGTCTTCTGATACAAAGCTAAATCGTTCATCTAACCAAGAAAATTTCTCTAATATCTCCAATATAATTTCACAATGAATGCTTGAAATTAGATCATCCTGATATACAGAAATTGGGTATTTTTGAGGATTTAAATATAATGGAACATCATTCGTTGAAAAAAAGGGAAATTCTCTCTTAACTGTTTTAGACCAATTAGTTCTACCCCTTTCACTATAGCTATTTGTTTTAAACCGTAATATTCCTACATTAAAATATAGATCAATTATTTCAAAAATGTCAGTTAAAGAAATTTCTTCAATAATATCGCCCAACTCTTCTTCATCGTAAGCCAATAGACTCGAATCAATTGACATCTTATAAGAGTAAATAGTTTTTATTAAATTTCCAATTAATTGAATATTTAGAGAAGATGATTTTGCTGGACAAAAACAGTATGTACAGCCATCAAATATGATGACTCCACAAAATGCTATTTTCATTCCTTTATCGACAACATCAACGCCCCCAAGTGATTTTAATTTATCAACCACGAGCTCAGGAATTCTTTTTAAATCAACAAATTGCTTGTCTTCAAAATACTGATATTCCATCATTACTTTTCTGTCGTATCAATGTCATCAACATCTTTTTGGGATTTTAGAACTTCTATAAACTTTTCAGAGAATATGGGACCTCCATTTGAATAAATTTGATGCAACTGCCCATATCCATGAATTTCTCGCTTAAATATTTCATCATTTTGATTCTTATATTTAAGAGCATCATCCCATAGATATGAACAAATTTTACCAATGAAAGTTTGCCCAGCTATATCTTCTTTGAGATCACTATCTTTGATAAACCATGGACCGATTAACTTATCTTCTACTACTTTTAGCTGCACTAAAACAGTATTAATAGCTTGAGCTAAAGTCTTCCACTCTACACTCGGCAAATTGGCATCATTTATAGGGATAAATCCATTTGCACACTCAGTAAAATCAAGCGGCAAATACTCAAAAATCCAACGTCTTTTGAATGCTGTATCTAGAGGAAAAACAGCCTGATCACTACTATTCATCGTTGCAATAATTGATAAATTATTAGGTATGATCAATTGACGCTTTGATATGAATTCGTGTGCTTCTAAACCAAGTACACTTTTTAAAGAATCATATAAATCCTCATCCTGTATCAGTATAGGATACTCACTTTTGCCTTCATCATCCCTATCTAATAACTGGAAAACTTCTCCAAAAACTGCAGCAGTATTTGCTCTATTAAGCTCTTCAATGACTAAGAAGTAGCGGGTTTCAGGATTTAGAATTGCTTTCTCAAGGATTTGAATAAATGGACCTTTTCTATAACTATAAGTTATATTTCCACTCGAATCTTTGTGCGGTTTTAAACAACCAATAAAGTCTGAATATTGAGTTTCTGGATGAAAGACTGTTCGAATATAATTTTCACCTACTATCTTACTAACAGATGCACTTTTTCCTGCTCCTGGAGCCCCATAGATTATTTTATTAATACCTTTTTCAACTATGGTTTCTTGATCAACTGGCTTACTAGATTGATGAAAATCAACATCCAGTGTGAATAAAAACTTATTTTTTTCTTCTTTGGTAATTGTTAATACTGACAGATAGGGCAAAGAAATTCTGCGAACTAAATCATTAAAGATGTCTCCAGATTCAGACCTAATATAATAACGTTTGCCATCATCAAAATCGGTTAAATTAAAAACAATTTCTTCAGATAAAACTAATACTTCATTAAAAATTGAATCCCAATATTCTTGAGATACTTCTTTATATTTGTTAATAAATTGATAACAGAACTCAAATTTTTCTTTTAATAAAAACTCTATTAGATTCACTTTTCTGAAATAATAGATATTTTTATCAGTAAAGTTATCAAAAAAAGTCTTAAACTCCTCTCTATTCTCAGCAGACCCGATATGAAATTTAGCTTCACCTGAACCTTTTGTTTTTAAAAGTTTGATTTTTCGATGAACAAAACTATCAACTAATGGTCGAGAAATGTTTCTAAGTGTCATATGAAATTAGGTGAGAATAAACTTTTAATTTATCCTACACCTAATCCATTAAAAAATAAAAGGCTATATCGCCAACGCTAGTTGTTTTTTATCTTCTTTGCTAGACCAATCCACAACTAGGTTTATCTGTTTAACAATATTCATCAGTACATCTACCACAATTGAGTTACCAGCTTGTCGATAAGCTTGTGTATCAGATACAACTATCTTGAAACTGTCACAAAAACCCATGAGTCTTAAACATTCTCTTGGTGTTAATTTTCGGATACGACCATGTGTAGTCACGTAATTATCAACACCTGCTCTATGCATTTTTGTCATTGTTGCTAATAACGGGCGAGCTATCTCTAAATCGATTTTGGGACGAGTATAAAAACCTTTTGTACCTGTAGCCATCACATAATTTACAAGTTTCTCTGAAAGAAAATACTTCTCGTCTATTGGGTTTGGTAATTCTTCAAAAATAAAATCACCGTGCCAATTAAATTGCTGATTTGCTTTTTGACATAAACCAATCGAGCCATTGATCTGTGTATATTGTTTATTTAAGTTTTTTGTACTAATAACAAAATCAATGCCTTTATCCCCTAAATAATATTTTTCAGGCGTATTTTCTAGTAAAAAATTCTGCATTGTCTTAGTCAAAGGCTGAGCCTTAGGGAATTCAAAATCGACTGAATGATCAAGGAAGCCAACAACAAATAATCGTTCTCGGTTTTGAGGAATTCCATAGTTTTTAGAGTTTAGAACTTGCGAATACCATTTATAACCAAGATCACTGAATACATTTTGCATGATAGCCCAAGTGTTACCATCATCGTGACTCAAAACACCTTTAACATTTTCATATATAAAAACTTTAGGTCTTATCTCGCTCACTAAACGGGCAAACTCATAAAAGAGAGTCCCTCGTGTATCTTCGAAACCTCCCCGCTTCCCTACCATTGAGAATGATTGACAAGGACTTCCCCCAACAAACAGATCAATTTCATTTCTATATTGGTAACCATCCATAAAACGAACATCATAATGAAAATGCTCAGATGGGATTCCATAATTCGCTAAATAACTCTCTTCAACAAAATTCTTATTTTTCTTACGCTTATAAAGATCATCAATATATTTTTTTTTCTCTCTAAAATTTATTAGTTTAGTGAGATGTTCATCTATTTCACTACGTTTCAAATCCAATTCAATGTTTCCATTATCGCATGCAAATGAGATTTCATGCGGAATAGATAAGCGTTCTAGAGAATGCTCAATAGCCCCAATACCACTGAAAACTGTACCTAATTTCAACATAGAAAACACTTCATATTTGATTTTAAAAATACTGTATACCAGACCCAGATATTTGTGTCCAGATGTAAATTCAACTTTAATGTAAACAAAGTTATTTATCTTTGGTAAATTTTTCAACTAGTAAAAAATGAAATAAAAAATTCCCATTATTTACGGCTAGCCAACAGAACATCAGTCATCTCAATATGTAGCTATCTCTGTAAATTGTTAATTAATCAGTGTTTAGCCGAGATAATGACATCATTTGATTTCACGCTATCATGCAAAGGAAATCGAAGTAATAGATTTTAGGGAATTGTTTTGTTGGGTATTTTAAGCTCGTAAGTTCAATAACAATTAGCTATAGACATGAAAGATTCATGCAGCAATCGCATTGCCACTATCTTTATCAAGATCTCCATCTTAGCAGTTTGCATACAATGCTTACTATAAACTCTCCATTTCTACCCTAATTGTAGATTCAAAGAACCCTAATGCATTGATATCGTAATAATCTAAAGTTTGTTTCATTTATAACATAAGTAATTTTTTTCGATTCTATCAAAAAAATAAGGGAGCAAAAGCTCCCATTACTCTCGCTCTTCCATCTTTGACTCAATCCACTGATGGATTTCCCAAGCAGACCAACCAATACGCATCTCTGTTAAACGTATAGGCTGGGGAAATGTCGGATCATAATACTTTGATTTCTTGTTGATCATCTCATAGATTTTTGATTTGCTCAGAGCAGTAAATTCAACAACGTGCTTGATGTTAATGATTTGATTCATCTGAAAAGTTTGACCTGTGAACGCATTCATGATGTTTTTCTCCCAATCAATGATGCGAGCGCAATTTCGCTCAAATAATAGAGCTCGCTGTAAGAAAAAACGTCCTGCTCCCACCTAATCAATTCAAAGCCTGAACCGATTGCTGCAACCCTTTCTGAATATCCTGAACATGACTCAGGTCATGTGATGACTGAGATGATTCTTGTTTGGGTTCATCTGAATAAAACTCTTCAACAATATCCAGCCCCTCGTCCCCTCCTACCTCAAAGCTGGCATTCCCATAGCCCTGCCTTGCTACATGATCTAAAGCCTCCTGATAAAACCCTGCTGCCTTGCTCTGTTCATCGATTTGTTTGGCTGAGGTAATTGCCTCCTGCAAATTGATTCCATCACGTAAAGTTAAATCCACGTAGTAGATCGGATTGCGATAGCTTTGTGTGGTGCTTTTTCCTCTTAGCGTTAACTGTAGTGGCAAGCATGAAAGTAAGTCACCTGATGCCGCACTGTAGTAACGGAGTCGTGCTGCCAAAGTACGAATGCTATTAAAGCCAGTAGTTCTAAAGATAAATGTGCCAAACTCATCCGATTCATCTAAATTCACATAGAGTCTGCCATAAGGTTTACACAGTCCGCCCTGCGCCAATGGACATAAATCAGGGGATGGGCATGGATGTTGCTCAACGCCATGTTGCCCAAGTCGCTGACAGGTTTCACCATTACCTGAACAGATTAAACGTCCAGTCTGGCGGTCAAACAGACTGTACTCTGCCCGTAGATTCAGTTCAGGGTCATTAAAGATCATTCGCACTGGAATGGTTCTGAGTTTCTGGTTTTGTGCCTTGGCGCGTAGCTGTTCATCTAATGGATGCCTAATCCATCCGTCTTTTCCTTGAATTTGGCTGGTAATGGTAAATTGGTCATCCTTTTCAGGCAGACGTTTTCCATTCTTTTCGATAATCTTGCCAATACTGATACGACCTAAAACGGGTGGTGTGATTGTTAGGCCTTTAATCATGATAATTTCCTCTATACAGATGTTTAAATTTGGATAAATAAATTTTTAGGCATAAAAACCCCATACCCCAACAGGTATGGGATCGGGTTGTTTGATGTGGCTCTAGTAGTTAATACGTTTATTGAAGAAATAAATGCTAGATATGCGTAACTGTCTTATCCACCATTCGGATAAATCTGAAAGCGTCGTGTTCCTGCTTTGGTTTGCGGAAACTGCTGGAGATATTCAGGATACTGTTTAAGAAGCGATTTACTATCTAGACTGATTGAGTCTTGTGATTTCTTCCAAGTGACTGAACCACCTATAAATACTGCTCTTTCAGCATCTTTCATCATCATTTGAAGTTGATGTTTGAGTTCATCAAAATAATGTTGGTGTTGCTCAACTCTGTGTCTCTCCTCTAACAGTTGATTGAATAGATAGTTGGCTTGTTCATTCTGGGTGAGGTCTTCAACTGTTAATGGGATCTGTTCAGGATAAAGCTGTTGCAAAGCTTTGGCTGCTGAATCCGAGGCATCGACACTTGGTGGAATGCCTGTTTCGACACATTGCCAAAAGTGACGTTCGGCATTGATGATGTGCTGAATCACCGTTTCATTTCGAGTCACTTTATATATTTTGGTTTCGTGTCCACAGAGCAAGGCACAAATATGCGCTGCCTGCTTTCCTGTCACGGCTAACTGATGTTGCACTTGGCAAAGCACATACAGTGGTACGCCATCTCGCCATAGTTTAGAGCTATATTCCCCAACCGTCTTACACTCTAATATTTGAACTTCACCATTACCTACCACAGCATAATCCAAATTGGCGAGCATAAAGTGTTTGTCTTCATCAGGGTGTTGCAGTACTGCATTGACTCGACGCACTTTGTGGTTGGTGTGCATGCTGTAGTATTCCGCCACCAACGGTTCTAGCTTTTTGCCCCAGTACAAGGGTGCATAGCCCGCACTTTCATCCTCAATATTTTGTTGCATCCGCCCTGTTTTAATCATCCACAGTTCCAGCATCGACATATAGGGATTCAGTCCACAGGCCGTTGCCGCATCGCTACTGCCAATGCCTTGTTTTCTAACTTCTAACCATTGCTGGTAATTCATCTGCTTGGTATTGGCGAGACGCTTTGCTGTCAGTGCTTTGGTCTTTCGTGGTTGTTTATTCAGTCGATCACGTTTGGTTCGGGTTCCCACTTCAATCCGTTCGGTGGATTGATTTAGATTTGGTACATAAGGTTGTAAGGGTGGATGATTTAATGTGTTTTGAATTTGAGTATTGCTATTCATTGCAACTATTCCTGTATGAGTAAAATCGTAAAAGCTGAATTTTGGGCATAAAAAAAGCCGCATCTGAGGGTGCGGCTAAAGGTGTTGCTGTGCTTGTACGGTGTTACAGTATGCTTAGGCTAATCGGCTGAGCTTAAAGAAAACTGAATTTATGACTAAGTTTTAAGCCATCATTCTTAACGCCTGTTCTAAGCCACGCTGTTTAATGACCGCACCTGCACCAAACCAAGCTGAATCAAGTCGGTGATCAATACTCATCGCACGACGTTCATGGTCGGTGAACTCGGTTATTGCGCACAATAAACCATATGCCGTATCTTTAGCTGAACTCAGTTCTGCTCCACGTCCATGTCCGTTAAACATCGTCATCACTTTGGACATTGTACGTCCATTCGGTTCAGTTTTATTGTCTGATCTGGATGGCTGAGATTGCTCGGGCATCGCTGCATTTCGGTAGAACTGAATAATGCTTTCATCCTGTTCTGCCACACTGAGATTGGTATTGTTAAATACTGCATCAAAGTAAGCTGCTGCTTCTTGTTGAGTCACTTTACGCTGACTCAGTTGTTTCATTTCATACATGTGTTCATCCCATGCACGAACTGAGATACCAAGTTGCTGTTTAACTTTCTCTGCATCAAATCGAGTACTGTGTGGAACTTTCACTACACCTGCACTGTTATGCTGCCCTTTCAGGGCAATGGCCAAAGTATTGTTACATACCACTCGAATAGAAGTGAATTGAGCCGTGGTTGCTAATGTGCCATCACAAGAGGTGGCTAAAAGAATATAGCCATTGCTGACATCTTTTCCTTTTAAAGCTGCGGTCTGTCCTGTTTTAGCTAAGGCCCAGAATTTCTTACCGCCTTTCAGTACACCTGCGGTTTCTAGCTCAAAACCTGATTGTTCGGTTAAGTCTCGGTAAAATTCCATTATCTCCATCGGTTGGACTTCCTGAAAACGTTGGCTCACCACGGATAACGGTGCATAAGTATCTGATCGATACAGCACTCGCTGTTCTTCAAAAGGCATGATTATGCTTTGCCCACGATGGTTTTGTGCTATATAACTGACATTGGAGGATTCTATTCGCCAATCCATGCCTGCCTGTTGCGCCCATACTTCGATGGGTTGGTTTTGACTTAATTTATTGCCTAAGCCATGCCAAGGGGTTTGACCAACATAAGCCATTTGTTCAAGTTGATGTGCCATGATGTTTTCCTTATCGGTTTGAATGATAAAAATATGGGTGTTGTGAGCTGTTGTATTCGCCTTGTTCAAATGCCAGTGCAAAATGATGATTACATTCCAAACATTGATAGAGCGTTTGTGGTTTTGGGCTTTGTTTCAGCATGGGTTCAGGTGCATGTTCATGAACATGAACATGATTAAGAAAACAGACTGCACAGCCGATTACACCGCCAATCAAACTACCAATGATATAAACAATAGGACGTTGTCCTTTAATCATTCGTGCGCTTGAAGCGCCCATCACCGCATAGTTAACGACATGCTGCATCAGGTTCTGCATCGGTGGTTTGCTAAATGATTTCTGCTGGGAAGTTGCTGTATTAGGAATAGGTTGGGGAATTATTTCTGTTTCATCACTGCCACACATTGGACAATTGATTCTAATCATCGTAAGCACCATAAATTTAAGATATAAAAAAGCCATGCCCTTTGAGGGCATGGCTTTTTGATTTAGTTGTGTATGTTTATGTCAGATTTAGCGTTCAAAGGAATCGTTTTAATTAAAGCTATAACTTGCAGTTCCCTGCGTGGTTTCTATATCAACCTGTACCACATTTTCATAGCTACAACCTTGCAGTCTGAGTCTAGACACTTGGCCCATTTGAAAATGCAGTGGGAAATTGAATCTTCGGTCATGTCCAATATATTGGCATTGCCCATTGTTCACAGTGACATTGGTGACATCTATTTGGTTAGGTGAATTCGAGCGAATCGTGATAATAGCAGGTGGTTGGTAAGCTATACCTCCCATTTCATTTAATTCCACTGAGAATGTATCTGGCTCAAGCCCTGTGCCACATCCTTGTAGAGCAAATACCGACAATGATATTAATGCAGTCCATCTCACTGTTTTAATTAAGTTGTTCATCGTTCATTAATCCTAAATTCTGTATTCAGATGTTGAGTTGATAGGTTATTTTTCTCTGCCCGTGCTCAGCAGAGAACACCTCTTACATCTAGGTAATATGTATTTGAAATTTCTTTGTTCTTAAAAATACTGAAAAGCATGTTTGGTCATATTCATCCGTCACCTAAATACTTGAACTCTTCAGGTTCTTTAGGAATTTCTTTTTTGGGATATTTCTGCATTAAGCTTTCTGGAGACTGATATTGCTCTAGACCAAATTTAAATTGCCATACAGGAGAAAGAGAGACATCCTTAAAGGGCATTGTTTTCAAATGTTCATATGCATCCGTAACAAACTGTCGTTGCAACTCAATTGCCGATTTTTGTTTAAAACTAATCGGTTTAAATACAGGTGATACATACATCACTTCTTCAACATTACTGCTATGTCGATCTGGATTCCCTACCTTTTTAAGGTAGAAAAAAATGCCATCAAGATTAAGTTGATTATTTTTAAAATTAAAGACAAAACCTAATCTAAGCTGGTTAAAGTTTGCCGCAATTTGTTTGGCTAAATCGGGTTGTACCTTAATGACTAGATCAGACTCCATAACGTCAAATGCTAGATGAATATGCATCTGTTCCTGATCTGCGTCATATTCATAAGAAGCATCTGAAACTGCAAAATAAATATCACCCACACTACGGTTTAAAGCCTGTTCTAATAACTTCAGATCATAATCGACCGCCGTCGTTTCAGCATTTTGCTTTGCCTGTTTCACCCGTTCTTCATAGGCATGGCTCTTTTCAAATTCCTGCTTCGGCTCAATCTTTGGTGCTTTTAAGTAGCGGATATAATTGATAGCCAAATTATTGCTATATTTAAAATATTCATCACTGGTTAAATCAATGAACAGATCATTATCTCTAGAGCTATGTTCCCGATTACCAATCACAAAAATCTGATCTGATCCCAAATGTAGCTGTGGATGAATAAGATCATAGTTGTCAACGAATGCAGAGAGTCTAAACTTTTCTGTCTCCCACATTGTCGGATAACGAATTCGGTATTGTGCTTGAATATCCGAGAGCTCAAATTCTTTCAAATTTTGGTCAGGACTAATTTGCTCTTTAGGAACAATTACGGTTGGCTTTTCAGCAACAGACTCAGCCTCGGCCATTGTTTCAATGGTTTGGGCGTCTACAGCAGGATCACTTTCTGGTTTGTCTTTACTCGAACAGGCATTCAGTCCAATGAATAAAATACATAAGGACAGACGCTTTAATTTTGTTGTCATCGTGCATCATTCTCTTTTATTGTCCACAAGCACACCTCTCAGCAATAGCGAAACTAGGCTCATGGTGGTTTGATGTTTAACTTGGAGTTCTGCATTCTCTGCTGACGTGACAATTCCGTAGCGTGATATCTACTTTTTAGTCTTTAAATGATTCAGATAAGCAGGCCAATAAAGGAATAAGCACCTTCATTGAGCGTTCCCCAATCGCATGATTTTTAAGATGTAGTCTTATCTGACATCGATAAAGCCATAAACCTTACTGGGGTTAAAAAAATAATGAGAATTTAAGAATGTAGTACGCATGGCGGACTCCTTTGTTTATTTATAACAAAAAGCTCCACCACATTACTGTCAAATAATGGTGGCAGAACGAAAGAGGGTTGACAGACTGGAAACAAAGAAACCAGCACGCGCAAGCGCGTCCCCCTAACGTCCTGCCATAGAGAAAGGGGGACGAACGGGTTCACAGCACATAAAAGAGAACTTTTATCTACTGTCTTTGTTATTTCGGGTCTGTCAAAACCCGCTGACGATGTAGGCCAGCAGGCAAAGGATAATCAGTGAGGCAATAGCTGTCAATGTACAAACCTTTAGGAAATTATACAGATAGTGCCCTTACCTCACTGAACACAGTTGAATTTATTCAAAGCTATGCCTTAGATAATTTTTCAATCAAAGTATTTTCTTTGCATTAAAGACTTTAAATCCACGTGTCATGATACAAATCTTATTCATCTTTTCAATTACACAGGTAACAGATTTAGGCAACTCTGCTAAATCATCTAGAGGATCTTTCGGCTCAGGAAATTCCATAATCTCATCTCGACCTAAGCCAAAAGGATTACCTAATGGCTGCTTAGACATTTCTTCATCTACAATTAGTAACGTTCCTAATTGATTGGTCGCATCCAACCACAATCGTTGTATTAATGCTGAATAGTTCGTATCGGTAGAGTAAAAAACATTTTGAAAGGTTAAATAAAAACGAATCACATAGCGGTTCTTGTAGCTATCACGAATTAAGTGGTAGTAAGTCAATATGACCTGAGACCTAAACCAAGGCTGGCATTTCAACTTTTTCTCAAAGGCTCTAAGTGATTGAATCACTTGATCAATCGCCTGCAATTGTTCGGTCCCAGATAGATAACTCAAATAGAACTTGAGATCAGGTGCATTTACACTTATTTTGGTGATGGCAGTGTAAGTATCTTGAAGCTGACGAATATGCTTCTCATATTGATCATTACACTGATGTAAATTCTCAGTGAAACCTGTGGTCTTAAACAGTGCTTTAAGTTTTTCGAGAATCTGCTCAATCAACCATTTCGCAGTATGCGTCGTATTAGGTACAAAATAATGTTGATGCGGATCTATTCGAGATAACACAGAAAAATAAGCACTCCTAAATTGCGTGATCCAAAAGCTAAACTCCGAATCTCTATGAGAAAACATCAAGAAATTCCACTCATCAAAGTAATCTAAAAAAACTTGTGACCATTCCTGTTTCTGATTCTTTACATTTTTATCATCGCTTATCTTTGGATTTGACACCCCAAAGCGCGCCTGAGTAAAGAAGTCGTGCACATCTTTCTCTAAACGTGGCGCTGTTTGGTGTTCAACGTATGTAATATCCATGGAAATCATTCTATTAAGTTGTGGAATTCATAGAACTGTTTCATCCATATTTTTTTACAGACTATTACTCAGCTACGAGCTTGTAGTTACGCCCATGCACTTGGTAAATACCTTTAAAGAATGTTCTTTTCCCATTCGGTTTGACTAACAGCTGTTGCAGATACTTTTCTGGGTTCGTCAGATAACTAGCGACATTCAAAGCATTTTGAAGTTCTTTTGGATTCTTACGGTGAATCATACCAATACCCAATAAGCCTTTATTGGCAAACTGATCTTTATTGTCTTTGGTATTGCCATTCATCCCATACCCCCAACCATGTGTAATAGCTTGCCACTTTTGAATGACTTGATCTCCGAGAAACCAATCCTGATTACGTTCTGAACCGTTATAAATCAGCATCAGATGCGCATGGTAGCCCTTTGTATGTCCTTGCTCTAAAGCTAAACCATAACCCAATAAATGCTTAAAACAGCCATTCTTATCTTTTAGATACTTGCATAAAGACTGAATATGAAGATAGAAGTCATGAACTGTGACATTCGACATAGACTCCTTTAAATAACCCAAATCTACACGAACAATCAGAACCTTATAATGATCTTGAATCATTTGTTGAACATAAGCCTGAAAGCTGTCTTGATTAGCTGATTCTTGCTGCCTAAACAATCTGATCTCTTCTAAAATCAAACTGCGGTAATCATTCAATCTACGCTTTAACTGTGATAACTCAGCTGAAGATAGCCCTGATAGATAGTCCTCAAGACATAAATCCTCTCTTAGCTCCTCAATCACTTGAGTTATGTCTTTAAATGCCTGAATGGAAGCGCTGTACCCAATATCTTCTTGATCAAAAGTTTGAAATGCAGGAACCAGTGAGCAAAGATGAGCAATAAAGGTAGATTGGTCTAATTCTAGATTCAGCCCCCAATCAACTAAGTTATTCACGGCTGCCATTACGCCAGCCTGATGAGATAGATCATTTTGCATTAAAATATTCCTTCGTTATGTTTGACGCATAACTAAGGAAACAGCATTATTTTTTATATATGAGAATGTCTACATTACGAATTCAGTACTAAGGTTCATCTCATGACTGATGAGGAATGTTTAATTGATAGCTGATTGATTGAGTGTATTAAGGATGTATATAAGTAAGCTATATGTATCCAACAATACTAATTAAGTACTTATTATTAATAATATTATTTACCGACTTATATCAAGTCTCAATAGTGAAAGGATCAATCTACCCAGAGGTCACTACTATATTTCCTCACCCTTCAAAAACCTGTACTTTTATTAAAATATTGATTTGCGATAGTTAAGCAATAAATTTAAAAAATATATAGTTAAAATAGAAAGACCTGACCACAAATAGTATTAATTTTTTACTTCCTATCTACCACACTTGCCCACAAACTTACTAAAAAAAAGAAAGTTTAAATAGAATAAATATATTTAATTCTTCTATTTTAGACTAGCTGCATACTTGATCCAATACCCATAAATCTTCCGCCCTCTATTTTTGTATTTTCAATACTAACTCATTTGTGTTCTGCCATTTCACTTCGACCTATCGCCCCTCCTAAAAGTAAAAAAGATCGCACTTACATCTATCACAATAAGCACTGAAAATTTTAGCAAGTACTCATAGCGAAAAATTACAACTCAAAACCATTCCAACAAATTAAAAGAATCCATTAAAAAGCTAGAATACAATAACTATTCGTATAAAAAACAATACAATGAAAAAATAAATTATTTAAAAAATCTACTTTAAATCTACATAAAATCTACATAAAAACCTTTTAAAAAATATAAAAATGGTCAAAAAAATATTGTGAAAAAACTTATATTTCCTAGTAAAATCTATCTTAGATTCGATAAGTTAAGTAGTAAGTAAAAATGAACAATTCACCCTTTTATAAAAAATATGAAACCTATTTTAATGAATATGGTGATAGAGGCTTTTTCTTAGCTTGGATAAAATTTTTCAAAGCACAAAATGTAACAGTACTTTCAAGTTCACAACCAATATACCCTCTACCAAAAGAAGTAATTGAAGATGAACTTCTGAAGTATTTAAAGGAACTCAGCCTCCCTTCCGTATACATTCAATTCTTGCACTTATATATAAAAAATATGATCATCCCCGAAAAAAATCTTAGTTTTATTAAAAAATCAGATTATCGATTAATATACTGGCTGTTATTCGACTTAAATAGAATACAAAGCACTAATCAATTCAAAAACCCACCTATTTACACTATTCAAAATGAATCTTTTTACGCAGACCTCATTAATAATATAAACAATCAAAATAATTTTATAGCACCCCCATTAGTAAATAAATTCTTTAATAGAATTTCTAAAAATTCATTTTCTGTTAACTGGAATACTACAACTCCAATTATAAATTTTCAAAAATATGATTACCAAACATTAATTACTACTTATGATCTCCTAGAGATGGATATCAAATCAAAACTAAATATGATACAAAACTCCTTTAATGCATTTAAAAATTTTAAAACTCCAGACAATGAAATTTCATGGATAAATCCAAATGAAATAAAACAAATTGAATGGTCAATAAACTACTTAAAAAAACTTAACCTCTATATCCCTAGTTTTTTTGAATATAGTGACATTAATCAATATGAGCAGATTCTTATTACGCTAGACTCAACCCACCCTCACTACCCACTACAACGAACTGTTTTTATTGAAAAAATGAAGAAATCATGGACTCAACAAAAATATAGAGAGGCAGGGAAAGTTAAAACAAACTACCACCTCCCTTTGACAAAAGACTGCAAAGAAAAGCTAAAAAAGTTAAGTGCATTAATGAACATGAATGAAAATAAGCTATTAGAGAAACTAATTAATGAAAAATATGACTTAGAAGCTACGGATGATAATGGAAAATTTAAATTCTAAACTAAGTTAAAATTTGCTTCTCTCTTGCAAAAGTCACAATTTAACAAGGTGTTAGTAAGCTCCCTATACTCATGCATGAGTATAGGGAGCTTAAAGAAATATGATACATTATTGGATTGTGCTAATTACTAATAAGAAGATTTCATTCCTTTAATTGTGCTAGCTCAAATCTCATCTTCTCACTGACCATGATTTTTCACGTCCATTTCATTACCTCTATCAGAACTGTTCATAACTCATTCAAGATCTAATGAGCTATAACCCTAAGACCATCTGATAAGGTTTAAAACCATCTAACACAGCATCAGCAATCAAACCATTGAATGGTTCTGTCTTACCATAAGCCATCCATTGATCTAAAGCTTCATAGTAGGCCAAGCGATTTTCTACAGTAATAACACTTGGTGGGTACCCAGCCTTTAATAGTTCCAGATTCATCAGTAACCGAGATGTTCGACCATTTCCATCAACAAAAGGATGAATTCCCACAAAATCAGCATGAACTTTGGCGGCTCGTTCAACAGGATGTAGATTGTGAGCGTCCTTGTTATACCAATCTATAAACTGCGCCATCTTGTCATTAAGAAATGTGTAATCTGGTGGATTAGTAGTAGCACCTGAAATTAAGACATTTTGCTGGCGATATCGTCCAGCATTTTCATCATCAATATTTTTCAATATTAGTTGATGGATGTTCCGAATTTGCCATTCTGAAAATGGCTCTTGTTTTTTTATAATATCTTCGACATACAAGATCGCTTCCCGATGATTGATCGCTTCAAAATGCTCTCTTAATGCCTTGCCACCTACCGTAATCCCCTCTAGAACAACTTTGGTTTCTAATAAGGTTAAAGTATTCCCCTCAATCGCATTGGAATGGTAAGTCCAGCGCAGGATCAAATCTTCATGTAGATTTTTGACAATGACAGGTGAAAGAGGTCGATGCTGATCTAATTTAGCTTTTAAATCATCAATGATCTCAAACATGCTTGTCTCTGTACGTATGTAAGTATCAAATGATCATACATTAAAAAACGATGGCAATAAAATCCGTCAGGTTAATGCAAAGCTTCCATGCTATAGTAAGAACCACGGCTAAGTAGCTAATGGAGTATCCTTATGCAGTTGGGGGTATAACTGGGGGTAAAATAAAAAATAAGATTTCAAAGTTACATTAATTATCATACACTTAAATTACAAAGTTTATTCCCTCTCTCGCCAAATATACTTTCTATGATATCCCATAGAGTCCTAAAAGCTTAAATCTAAAGGGTTTAAGCTTTTTTTATTGCCTTATGCTTTCCAAGAAATACTATTGAATCCTGAGATAGTTGGGGATATAACTGGGGGTAAAATAATTTACCCCTATTTTTTTACCCCCAAATTTCGATAAAATTAGCTTCAAACTTTAAGTTGAAGGCTATTAAAAAACATTGATTGATTGGAATTTACTACGATCAATTCGAGTAGAATTGATAAAAAATCAACAATCAAATTAAAATTATCTGTTTTCTCAATTTTTCGCTTGTTTTTTAAATTAGATTCTGTAAAATTCACGCCACGTTGCCGGCATAGCTCAGTTGGTAGAGCAACTGACTTGTAATCAGTAGGTCCACAGTTCGAATCCGTGTGCCGGCACCATAAAATTCAAAAAGGCTTAAACTTTCAGGTTTAAGCCTTTTTTATTGCCCAGTTTTTTATTGTCTAGTTTTCACTGCGCTAATTTGAATATAACGAACTAAGCCATCTTGGTAGAGTTTTCGGCATAGCTTCGCTGTCATTTCGATTTTTATCTGCGCTAAGTCAAAACGTTTCCGCCCAGTTGTTCTGTTTTCAATATATGTCGCAAAACCATTTAAAACAGATTCGGAAAAATCTTGAATTTCAGCCTCACAATATCCTTGTTCAGATAGAGTTCGCGTGAGTTGTTGCTCATTCATTAAATTTTGCCAATTCACATCAGCACTTTTGAGCAAATAACGGTATTGTTGTTTTTTAAAATTAGAACAATCTCGCCAAGTATCTGACCACATTAAATAATGAAATACTAAATGACCTTTTGAATTTAAAACTGGAGATACTGAACTGAGAAATGAATTTAATTCACTGTGATATGCCGCATCGACACATAGTACTGCATCAAATGAATTTAAAAGTTTCAGTGCTTTTAAATTTAAAAAAGATTCGCAATAACTATGTATCTCAGGTAATTGTGTTTGAATCCGTTTTACACAATTCAGTTGTAATTCAACCGCACTGAGCTGTTCGATAGAATAGTGATCTATCCAATGTAATAAGCTAGCACCTTGTCCACAACCAAGGTCTAGAACACGATCATTTTTTTTTAGTTGAGCTGAAATTGCAATTTGATCTGCAAGACTTTGGCAAGCCAAACGATAATTATGATGCTGGTCTTGCCAATATCCTAAATTACTCCAAGCAAGTAGAGAATCATCCCCGAGACGTGTTACATCAATTGCATACTTATGTCCGAAAACATTTTCAATCCATCCTTGCTTGGGGTTAGGCATTTTTAATAGCCAAGTTCAGGAGCGACATTTACTTTTGGTTTAAGTCCCACAAATGGCACTGAAGCTCCTAAAATTTCAGAGATGTGCATGGCTGAAGTTACCGCAGATTCTAAAATTGGCAAACCATCACATGACCATGAACCACAATAGAACACCTTACGATTTTGTTCCAAATGTCGTTCTTGTATTTTCTTATTCAATGCAACAGTTTCGATATCAACCACTGCCCTAGTAAGGTTAACTTTAGAAATAATTTTCTTTGGATCAATATCAATTACAGGACACCAAGTTTGGAATACGGCATTTTTACCGACCAATGAAGGTTCTACAGCATTAATCCACACCGTAAACTGTTGTCGTGTAAATTTACGATCCATCATATAACTGAGTACTGCCCAGTCTTTACGGCGTTGCGGCATCACAATTGGATCGGTATGAATGACTAAATCACCTTGTTCAAATCTAAATTTCTTTAACAAGGCAATATCTTCAGCGAACTGAGGCTGTTTCAAGAAATTTTCAATTGCAGGAGTCGGTGTCGCAATCACGACTCGATCAAACAACTGGCTTTCACCTTGTTCATTGGCAACTAAAATTTTATCGCCTTGTTCTTCGACTTTTTGAACAGGTGAGCCACTATGAATTTCAATACCTTCAATCAAACGATTGACTAAAGCTGGTGTACCGCCTTTCATACGAAGTAGCGCTTCACCTTCAGTTAACTGGCGAATAAATTCTAATAATGGTTTTGCTGGCCACTCACCTATGGTTTTAGGATGACATGTGCAAATCGTATAGAGTACAGGCATCACCGTTCCATGCCAAAATACTTCCTCAATATGATATTGATTCATAAATTCAGCCAAGGTGATATCTTGATTGTCTGATTTAAAGAATTGATGCACAGCCGTTTTGAGTTGCAACATCCCTTTGACTAGACGCCAACCATATTGTTGAATGCCTTTGCGATTGTTAATAATCGGAAAATTACCAATACGACTACGCGACGTAGTTAACCATGTATCTGTTTTATCTTCAAATAACCAACTGCATGCCATGAAGGTACGCACTGGAAAAGTTTCTATGCCTAAATAACTGGCCAAACTGAGCGTATTTTTCCAAAGTTTAGGGTTCATCACACGTAAAGGTGCATCAATTATGCCACCATCAAAGTCGATACTGTGACTATCCATGCCTCGTCCAGCGAGTGCTTCGAATATCGTTACTTTATGTCCTGCATCATGTAGGATTCTGGCTGAGGCAAGTCCTGCCATTCCACTGCCGATAATTGCAATATCCAAAATTATGTCCCATCAGTTGATGATTTTTCTTGATTATGACTGATAGTTAACTCAAACACCGTATTAAAAAATACCAGATTCAGCATTTAAGTCAGACTTTTGTCGTAACACCCCTGTTCATTTATTGTTACATTTTATCACAACTTGTTTTTTTAGCTTAACTCAATGAAATTATTATATTTAGTATCGTAAATCCAACAATACTATACAGAACATTCTATATTTTTTCATTTTTAGGGTGTTAAGGGCTTTGCAAAGTAAAAAAATCGCGCTATTCTGATTACACAACAATGAGAACCGAGTCACATAATAAACTGTATAATAATAAGTGACCTAATATTAAAAAAATCAATAGAGGAACCTTACAGCGAAACCTCATAACTTTAAAGGAGTTATGGGGTTTCTTATGTAAATAAATGATTTTTAATGAATTAGCCTTGCATTACACCAAACTTACCACTATTGAAATCATGTGCTGCTTCAACAATTTCAGCTTTGCTATTCATTACAAACGGTCCATAACCTTCAATTGGTTCATTTAAAGGCTGACCAGTTAAAATCAGGAATTTACTGTCTTGTTCGGCTTTAACATTAAAGTCAATTTCTTCACGACTTAACACCACCAAACTTGGAGCTTCTATCCGCTGGTTATCATTCAAAATCACCTCACCAGAGAGCACGACCAATAATGTGGTATGTCCTTCAGTCACATAAAATGTGTGGGCCTGACCTGCCACAATTTTGCCATCCCAAACATTGACTGGACTAAACGTTGTAGCTGCACCCGCTGTATCTTGATATTGACCAGCAATCACACGTAATTCACTACCAACATCATCTAAGTCAATGCTTTGAATTTGAGTTGATTCAATTGCTTGATATTTTGCAGGCGTCATTTTTGAATGCGCTGGCAAATTGACCCAGAGTTGAACCATTTCAAACAAACCACCATCATGAGCAAACTCAGGCGAATGAAATTCTTGGTGCAAAATACCACCACCCGCAGTCATCCATTGCACATCACCTGCTTTAATCGTACCACCGCCACCCGCTGAGTCTTTGTGTGTTACTTCACCTTGATAAGCAATTGTAACTGTCTCAAAACCACGATGTGGATGTGTTCCAACGCCATGTTGTGCATTGGTGGGTTCAAAGCGATAAGGCGCTGCATAATCCAACAATAAAAATGGACTAATTGTTTGCCCTAAACGGTCGTAAGAGAATAAGTTATAAACGGGAAAACCATCGCCAACCCAATGCATGTGTTTGTTTTGGTACACACCAACAACTTTCTTCATTTTGTTTCTCCTCTACGGTAGAAATTCTTTTCTTGAGCTTATTCTACGCTTCGGTAAGCAACACTTATAGAGATGGATTGGCAACACATTATTCTATATATAGGACAATGAAGCATTTTTAATACAACTGATATCTATAATTTGGCTATCATCCTATTTTTAATATTGTTTATCTCATTTTTTGTACTTCTGACCTTTAAATTTTTTCATTAGCATTATTTCAAATAACACTTCCCATGAAGTAACGATCAATAAATTTTTTCCACAAACCACAAGGATATATTCATGGCTCAAAATTACATTCGCTTAGACAAAGACAATGCCGCTGTTTTACTGGTTGATCATCAAACTGGATTGCTTTCTTTGGTTCGCGACATCGACCCAGATAAATTTAAAAATAATGTGTTAGCGCTTGCTGACGCTGCAAAATATTTCAATTTACCAACCATATTAACCACCAGTTTTGAAAATGGTCCGAATGGTCCTTTGGTTCCTGAACTTAAAGAGATGTTTCCTGATGCGCCTTATATCGCTCGTCCAGGTCAAATCAATGCATGGGACAATGAAGACTTTGTTAAAGCAGTCAAAGCCACGGGCAAAAAACAATTGATTATTGCAGGTGTTGTGACAGAGGTTTGCGTTGCTTTTCCTGCACTTTCGGCACTTGCAGAAGAGTTTGAGGTTTTTGTGATCACTGATGCTTCAGGTACATTTAATGCGTTAACCCGTGATGCAGCTTGGGATCGCATGTCTCAAGCAGGCGCTCAATTAATGACGTGGTTTGGTATGGCGTGTGAGTTACATCGTGACTGGCGTAATGATATTGAAGGCTTGGGAGCATTATTCTCGAACCACATTCCAGATTATCGCAACTTGATCAACAGCTATAATCAAAACACTAATCAAAAATAAATCGTTCACTGAAGATTAGAAAAGTTAATGCTATTCTAATCTTCATCTGAATATAGGACTAAAGCTGTCTTGATGAACTCATTTGATGATTTTCATTATTTTTATCTCGTGGTGAAACACGGTGGTTTTAGTGCTGCCAGTGAAGCAGAAAATATCAGTAAATCTAAATTGAGCCGTCGTATTATTGAGCTTGAAAATAAATTTAATGTGAATCTCATCCAACGAACCACACGGCATTTTAAAGTAACTGAACTGGGACAAGAGTTCTATGACGAATGTTGTAAAGTGATTGCTCAAGTTGAATGTGCAGAAAATGTATTACTGAAACAAAAAAGCGAACCACAAGGTTTAGTCAAAATTAGCTGTCCACCGTTGATGATGCATTTTCAAATTCGAAAATTATTAAATCAATTTTTAAAAACTTATCCTAAAGTTGAAATCGCCTTGGAGCTGACTAGCCGTCGTGTTGACGTTTTACATGATGATATTGATATTGCAATACGTACCAGTTTTGAACCCAACGAAGATTCTAGTTTAATCATACGAGATGTGATTCAAACTGAACATTGTTTGGTCGCTGCACCTGAACTTTTACAGGGTAAACAAATCACACACTACTCTGAATTATCAGGTTATCCAAGTGTAGCTTTAGGGATTCAAAAAAACCAATATATATGGCATTTATGTGGTGTCAATCATGATGAAACAGTCGATGTGCCCTATTCGCCGCGAGTACGAAGCAACGATTTGGCTGGTGTTTATTATGCTGTCAGTGATGGTTTGGGTATCGCAGATTTGCCCTATTTAACGGTTCAAGCTGACATTGAAAAAGGAAAGCTGATCCATATTTTACCCGAATGGAAGTCTAATCGAGGTACAGTACAATTAGTCTATGCCTCGCGCAAAGGACAGCGTCTAGTAGTTGAAAAATTGCTTGAAATGCTGATTGAAAATTTAAGACGTTTGCCTGAAAGCCATCACGGCTATAGCCCGACCTAACAAATAAAAAACGATCATGAATGGGCATGATCGTTTTTTATTAAAAAGTATCGTTATGCATCTTTTAGAGGTATTAATTACTCCGATAAATCCATACACAAGTACTTCATTTCGAGATATTCATCGATACCAAACTTAGAACCTTCACGACCTAGTCCAGATTGTTTAACACCGCCAAATGGTGCGACTTCATTTGAAATTGCTCCCGTGTTAATTCCAACCATGCCGTATTCAAGCGCTTCACCCACTCGCCATTGACGAGCTGCGCTTTGAGTAAACACATACGCCGCCAAACCAAATTCAGTGTCATTTGCCATTGCCACTGCTTCGTCTTCAGTTTTGAAACAGAATAGCGGCGCAAGTGGCCCAAAGGTCTCTTCTTTAGATACTTTCATGTCTTGAGTGACGTTGGTCAGTACTGTCGGTTCAAAGAATGTACCACCTAATGCTGAACGCTGACCACCAATACGTACTGTCGCGCCTTTTGCAGTCGCATCAGCAATATGTGACTGAACTTTGGCAATTGCATCTTCATCAATCAATGGACCTTGGGTTGATGCTTCCTGACGACCATCACCGACTTGTAGCTTAGACACAGCTTCGACTAAACGATCTGCCAAAGCATCATAAATACCATCTTGTACATAAATTCGATTCGCACAGACACAAGTCTGACCACTATTGCGATATTTGCTCGCCATAATGCCCTGAACGGCTTGATCGAGATTGGCATCATCAAACACCAACACAGGTGCATTACCACCCAATTCGAGCGATAGTTTCTTAATGGTTGGCGCACATTGCTGCATTAAAATGCGACCCACTTGGGTTGAACCTGTGAAGCTCAGCTTGCGCACAATATCGCTCTCACACAGTGTTTTGCCAACTTCAATCGCATCACCGCTGATATTTAACAAGATATCGGCAGGCAAACCTGCTTTTAGAGCCAACACTTCCAGTGCATATGCAGTTAAAGGTGTTTGTTCAGCTGGTTTGACCAACATCGAACAACCCGCAGCAATTGCTGGTGCAGCTTTGCGTGTGATCATCGCCGCAGGGAAATTCCACGGCGTTATTGCAGCAGTTACCCCAATTGCTTGTTTAATCACAAGCAAACGTTGATTTGGCAATGTTGGTGTTAATACCTCACCATCAATACGACGAGCTTGTTCTGCAAACCAACGAATGAATGAAGCGGCATAACCAATCTCACCACGGGCTTCAGCCAACGGTTTACCTTGCTCAGCAGTTAAAATCTGAGCGAGATTTTCTTTATGCTCAAGCATCAATTGATACCATGCCAACAGCACATCAGCACGAACTAAAGCGGTTTGCTTTTTCCATGCAGCTTGGGCTTGGGCTGAACGCTGAATCGCGGCTTCAACACCAGCACGGTCATAACTTTTCACCCATGCCAGTGTTTCACCTGTCGCAGCATCTTTCACTTCGATATCGTTATGCGCAGCTGGTGCAGCTAGTGAAATATCGGGGTGCTGTAATAAATACTGCAAATTGTTTTGAATCATGCAGATTGCTCCACTGCTTGTGCACTGTCTGCTGTTAATGCTGCAAAACCTTGTTTTAAAATATCGAGACCTTGACGGAATTGCTCAGCAGGAATGGTTAACGGATATAGGAAACGAATGACATTACCGTATTTACCACAAGTGAGAATCAATAAACCATGTTCCATAGCAAAACTTTGTACTGCTTTTGCTTGTTCAGCTGTTTCTAGCTCGGCAGCGACCATTGAACCCAAAGCACGAATTTGAGTAACAATATCGCCTGAAGTTTCTTGAATTCCTTTTAAAACAGCAATCAACTCTGCACCAAGCTCATTGGCACGCTCACATAAGTTCTCTTCTTCAATTGCATCAATCACTGCATGCGCAGCAGCAACCGCGATTGGGCTACCTGCATACGTACCTCCTAAACCGCCTGGATTTGGTGCATCCATCACTTCAGCACGCCCCACTACACCAGAGATCGGGAAGCCACCACCTAAGCTTTTCGCCATCGTGATCAGATCAACCTTGGTTTCATAATGATCCATGGCGAATAATTGACCTGTACGGGCAAAACCAGACTGTACTTCATCAGCAACCAATAAAATACCGTGCTTATCACACAGCGCACGTAAGCGTTTTAAGAATTCGGCAGGTACAACGTTGAAACCACCTTCACCTTGAACAGGTTCAAGTACAATTGCTGCGACATCATGTGGTGCAATATCTTCGCTAAAAATATCTTCAACGCTATCAATTGCCGCTGCAACCGAGATACCTTTTTCTGGCACTGGATAACGAGCATGGAATACTCCAGCTGGCATTACACCAAAATCACGTTTGTAGGGTGCAGTTTTACCTGTCATTGCCATTGTCATAAATGAGCGACCATGGAAACCATTACCAAAAGTGATGATGCCGTGACGACCGGTATATGAACGTGCAATCTTCACTGCATTTTCAACTGCTTCTGCACCTGTGGTAAAAAATGCTGTTTTTGCTGCACCTTCAATTGGTGCACGCTGATTGATGCGTTCAGCTAAAGACACATAACTTTCATAAGGTGTCACTTGATAAGCGGTATGGGTAAATTTAGTCAGTTGCTCTGTTACCGCAGCGATCACTTTCGGATGACGATGCCCTGTATTGAGTACTGCAATACCACCTGCAAAATCGATATATTGCTTGCCTTCCTTGTCCCAAATGGTTGCATTTTCGGCTTTTTCTGCATACCACTGACACATCACACCTACGCCACGTGGGGTTGCTTGCTGTTTACGAACATTAAGTGCAGAATGTTGAGTGTCCATTTTATTCCCTCATATTTCATCATCAGTTACAGCTTTAGTCTTACATCCCAAGGGTCGATTTTGAGGATGCGATACAATGACTGCCTATAGCTGTAATTTCGCTCGTCTGAAGGCAAGTGACGAGAGCCATTTTTAAAGTCTAGGAGAGAGCCAATTGCGTAGTTTACTTGGAGATCATTTGCTACAAAGACTCCAACAGGACACTGAGGGAAAACTACATCAGCGCCTTTTCCGCTGTTTACGCGCTGCTATTATTGATGGCGTGGTTCAACCGATGACACGGTTGCCTGCTTCGCGGGATTTGGCCAGCGAAATTCACGTCTCACGAAATACCGTTTTAACGGCGTATGAACAATTACAAGCAGAAGGTTATTTAGAAGCGCGAACAGGGCATGGCACATGGGTGGCAGAAAAACTACCTGAAAGTTTCTTAAATACCAAGAATAAAAAGAAAGCTCCTGAGCTGACAAAAGTTCAAAGCTCATACGTGCTATCACAACGCGGCTCAAACTTATTGGGTTATGCTGCTGCATCACCGCATCAATGGGGAGCCTTTGTGCCTGGTGCACCAGATGTAACCGAATTTCCTCATCATATTTTTAGTCGTATACAAGCGCGTTTAAGTCGCGAACCTGATGTCAATCGACTCATTTATAGCAATGCAGGTGGCTGCATTGAACTACGCAGTGCCTTGGCTGATTATTTACGTGTTGCTCGTTCAGTACAATGTGATGCAGACCAAATCATTATTACTGAGGGGATTCATCAAGCGATTGATTTAGTATCTCGCGCGCTCAGCGATATTGGTGATCATATTTGGATTGAAGATCCTGCTTATTGGGGAATGCGGAATACGTTACGAATTAATGGCGTACACATTCAACCCATGCCTGTAGATGCGGAAGGTATTATTCCTGAACAACAGCCAAAACAGCCCCCTAAATTAATTTTTGTGACCCCATCTCACCAATATCCATTGGGTTCACATTTAAGTTTAGATCGACGTAGACAACTCATCCAAATCGCGCGTCAGCACAATAGCTGGATTGTGGAAGATGATTATGACAGTGAATTTCGTTTTTCAGGTCAGCCTTATCCTTCACTACAAGGCTTAGAGAGTAATGCGCCTGTGCTCTACATGGGTACTTTTAGCAAAACGATTTATCCATCTTTACGCATTGGTTATTTAGTTGTACCTAAACCTCTGTTCTCACCTTTACGTATCGTTGCCGCTGAACTGTATCGTGGTGGACATTTGCTTGAGCAAAAAGCACTCGCTGAATTTATTCGTGAAGGTCATTACGAAGCGCATATTCGACGCATGCGCTTACTGTATGGCAAACGTCGGGATTATTTGGTTAGTTTAATTCAACGTTATCTTGGGTCTGAGTTTATTCATGAATACGATGAAGCTGCAGGTTTACATTTGGTTTTAAAATTACCAGATCATTGTGATGATGTTGCCATCGCAGCAACTGCACTGGAACGTGGCGTCAAAGTACGCCCACTTTCTCAATACTATATGCAGTCACATGCACATGCCCAACGCGGTTTGCTGATGGGCTTTGCTTGTGTCAATGAAAAAGATATGGTGATGGCATTTGGTGTGTTATTACAATGCTTACGAGAAGCGAAAGTTCCCACACTCAATTAATCATCAATCAATCCAAATCTTAAATAAAAAAGAGCCTCTATAATAAAGAGGCTCTTTTATTTTTCAAAAATTAAACTAATTTTTCTTCATGTACTTGGCTCAAGTGCGACGCTCGACGCTCTTCTCCCCAACGCAATTTTTGCGATACAAAACCAAAGAACACGATAATGCCAAACAGTGCTGTGGTATAGATGACTTCTTTGAAATAAGTACCTTCAATCAACATGGTGAGAATTGCACCGATGATCGCAAAGATCACCAGATAAGTTATA